>Ga0154462_133_pt2 | contig 24102 bp, 24 predicted proteins | sample RifGroC2_FD_105655 | JGI IMG/M metagenome (GOLD analysis project Ga0154462, IMG submission 105655) | Spirochaetes bacterium GWC2_52_13
GATAGGTGGATACTACCCGCTCGAAAGCACAACTGTCGGTCCTACATTCGACAGCACCCTTCTGGCGAAACGAATCATATACCCTTCCCTGGCGAAGCGCCAAGGAAAGGAGGGAGTCGTTGTCTTGCGACTATTCATATCTTCTTCAGGAGATGTCGAGGACATTTGGATCGTCGATGACCCGGGTTACGGTTTCGGTGAAGCTGCACAGGCAGCGTTCCAGGGAATGCAGGTTGCTCCAGCTTCAATCGAGGGTAAACCTATCGCGGTCACCCTGCTCTTCCCTGTACGCTTCACGTTGCGAAACTGATCGCAAACGGCTTGCATCCTGGCAAGCCATGGCGTTTGCGGCTACTATTCGGAGGCCAATTTGAAGATTTCGACAATCTCTTCGCTACCCAAGGCCACATAGGAAGGCAAGGGTTTTGTATTGCCATATGTAGTCATATCGGCGAGTGTTTGATATTCCGAGGGATCGATTCCCAACTCTTTCATGGTCACTGGCATGCCGAGACTCTTGAAGTATTCCTTCATGGCGACAATACCCTGCTCTGCGGTCCGTTCGGGATGGTCATAATCCATTTCGACACCCCAAATCCTCTCTGCGCCTTGGGCAAACTTCCGAACATCGTGTTTGTATACGTAACGCGCCCAAGCGGGGAAAATGACAGCCAGACCAACTCCGTGGGAAACCTCATCGTGTAGACCGGACACGTCATGTTCAATCTTATGCGCCGGGAATGAGGGGGCTTTGCCACATGCGGTCAATCCATTGTGCGAGACACTGGAAGCCCACATGAGTGTCGCCCGCGCCTCATAATCCTGAGGATTTTCCATCGCCACTTTTCCGGCGTTCTTGACAGCGACAAGGAGACCTTCCGAAATTCGGTCGGTGAGGTCGTTGTCTGTATCGGGTGTGTAGTAGCGTTCCATCGTGTGCATCATCGTATCGACGATTCCACATGCAGTCTGGTATGGACTGACCGACATGGTATAGTCGGGGTTTTGGAAGGAGAAATCCGGGCGCAGCATATCGCTGTTCAAAGGACGCTTCAAATGCTTTTCGGGATTGCTGATGACATGCGAGTTGCTCATTTCGCTTCCGGCGGCAGAGATGGTCAACACCACAGCCAGAGGAAAGCGCTTGGTGGGAACCGTTCCGTTTTCTATCATATCCCAAGGATCGAGGCCATGGGCGAGACCGAGACAGATGCTCTTCGCCGAATCGATCACACTACCGCCACCGACAGCGACAATCATGTCGACCGCTTCCCTTTTCGCTAGAGCGATACCCTCACGTACCAGAGAAATTTTCGGATTCGGTTCGACGCCTCCAAATTCGACATAGGAAATTCCAGCATCGGAGAGACTCGCGGTTACTATACCGAGCAACCCGCTCTTCTTCACACTGCCACCACCAAAATGGACCATGACTTTCCGATACCCTGCGGCGGATACTGTGGATCCGACTTGGTTTTCCGCATCTTTCCCGAAAATCACTTTGGTCGGGGCGTAGTAGATAAAATTTTTCATTTCGCTTCTTCTCTCCTTAAGATTTCATTGGTTATGATCACCGCATCTTCAATGCAGCCCAAACAAGAACGCAACTCGATTCCCGTATCAAGTCCTCGCAGGGTCGTGCATACGCTGCTTCCATTCTTCTCGACGAACCGGTTGTACAATTCCTTCACAAGCGCGTAGGTCGCAAGTTTTGTGGATTCCGCCGGATTTCCTCCGCTGTGCAGCGAGGAAACGACCATGACACCTCCACTGATAGCACCACAAAGACCTTCCGGCCTACCCATTCCGCCGCCAAAGCCCTCGGCAAGCTTGTATAGTGCCAATTCATCCAAGGACAATTGGTCGACAAAGGCGCACACCACGGCTTGGGCACAATTGTAGCCTTTCGCCCGCAATCCATTGGCTATCTCAACATAGTCTGTATCCATGCGATCACCTCCCCTCCATGTAAACAGAAATCCCATAAAGGTTCAATTGATGAGATACTGGATTTTTTCCGGTTTGCCATGCAACTATACCGACAAGTACATAAGGAGCAGGGAATGCCGGAGTTACCTGAAGTCGAAACTGTCTGTCGGGATTTGCGTTCGCACAACGTGATAGGGGTGCCGATAGAAGAGGTTGCCGTCCTGTGGGAGCGAAGTATCGGATCCATGGGCGTCGATGATTTTTCTATTGGTCTCATCCACCGAAAGATCGAACATATCGATCGCCGGGGAAAGTATATCCATTTCCACCTGGATGATGGGCAAAGTCTGTTCATCCACCTGCGCATGTCCGGTTCCCTTTCGGTCAGGGAACGTTACTCGACTCCAGATGTGCACGATCGCATCATACTGGGATTTGAGACATCCGAGCTGGTCTTCCATGATCCGCGAAAATTCGGCAGGATGCTCCTGACGAAAAATCCAGCTGTGGTCACGGACAAGCTTGGACCAGAGCCACTATCCGCGCAGCTTACCGAGACACTGTTCTATGAACGGTTGCATCGCAAGCGTGGGCGGTTGAAATCCATCCTGCTGGACCAATCCTTCATCGCTGGAATCGGAAATATCTATGCTGACGAGAGCCTCTTCATTGCCGGACTGCATCCCTGCAGGACAGGGGAGGATTTGAGTCGGGATGAAGCCTCGACACTCCTGCATGCCATACGGTTCGCGTTGAACCAAGGCATTGAAAGCCGCGGGACATCATTGGGTGACGGTGAGGGAAACTTTGCTTCTGGAGGAAGAACCGGCTCGAACAGTACCAATCTGCATGTTTTTAGAAGAACCGACCTACCCTGTCCCCGGTGCTCGACAAAAATAGAACGGATAGTTGTTGGACAGCGTTCGACCCATTTTTGCCCCAATTGCCAAAAAGCGAAAAAAAACTCCCTGCATTGCAAGGAGTCGGTCCGTTGAGCCACACTGGATTCGAACCAGTGACCCACGCCTTAAAAGGGCGTTGCTCTACCAGCTGAGCTAGTGGCCCGCGGCGAACGAGTTGGATAGTATCAAGATGTTCCCAAAGTGTCAACACGACTTCAGGAACTGCGCCAATAGAAATCATGGGAGCCGTATCTCCTGAGGTCGATCGCATACGCAACCTGTTGTTCGGTAACTTCTTCCCTATCCTGCAAATCGGCAATAGTCCTCGCCATGGTACATACCGACAGGATACCCCTATACCCGAGACTTCCCCGGGTGATATCCTTCACCAATCCTACTATGGAATCTGGAATAAAACCACTTCTGGCGTCGGCTCGGAACATGAGATCCGCGTTGCGACGTATCTCGGGAAATATGGTGGCATACCGTTTGCGTTGCCGGTCGTATGCGGCGTCCACATCGAAGTCCAAGGCTTCCAACGGATTCCCACCGATAGGGTCAACCGGGAATCGGATATCGAACCTGTCCAGCAATCCGGCACCAAGCCGATTCCAATACCGGGAAATCGCCACCGGAGAACAGGAGCAACGTCCATCCTCGAAACCCAATTGGCCACACGGACAGGCATTCATTGTTGCCACAATCTGAAAGTCAGCGGGAAATTCGGACAACGTCCGATCAATCCGAAAGCGAACCTTCTTTTGGTCATGTGTCTCCCTCAACCAATTGAGCATACCTTTTCCCAAGGAAGCGATCTCATCCACAATCATGAGCCCACCATGGCACAACGCGGCTTCCCTCGGAAAATCCTCACGTGAACACGTTTGGGACAACAACCTGAAAGGCCGGGAGCCAACCAGATCATCGGATTCCCCAAGAACAGACCGGCAACGTGAGATCTCCAGCTGCATGGTCAAATCAGGAGGGGCGAGAACCTGCGGCAAACAGGAAGCGGCAAGTGTCTTCCCTACCCCCGGGGGACCGAAAAGCAACAATTGGTGTCCCCCGACAGCTGCAATCTCCAATGCCTTGCGCACACCGGACAATCCTTCGACCAGGGCGAACGGAGCATTCTCTTGCATTTCGCAGTGTGGTCTTTCTACAACCTTCCCATACTCGACATCATGGGAGCGCAGATACTCCTGCACCTTGGCAACCGCTGCCGACAATGTCCGCACACATGCCACCGCATACTCCCCGGTTGAAATTCCTTGGTTGGGAATCACACACAACTTGCATCCCCGTGCCTGTGCGGCAACCAATGCCCCTTGTACATTCTGCACGCCGATCACGCTCCCGTCCAAACCGAGTTCTCCCACGACCATGATCGGAATAGCTTCAAGTACGGGAAAAGTCCCTTCTGCCATTTTCTGTGTGATGATAATCGCCAAGGCGATCGCCAGATCAAGGTGCGAACCGGTCTTATGCATGCCTGCAGGAGCAAGATTTATCAAAACCCGTTCGCGGGGAATCCTGAAGCCACAGTTGCGCATGGCACTCCTGACCCGTTCCTTGGATTCCCTGATCGCTCCATCGGGCAAGCCTACGATATCGAATCCGGGAAAGCCTTTCCGCAAATCGGCTTCCACCGTAATGCAATCCCCTGCGAAACCTTTGCTCATGAAACTATGGATACGCATGCCAATTCCTCCGTTACCTGAAGAATTGCACGCGAACCTGTTCTGCTTCAAAAAATGTCAGGGAACCCTTGGAATACCAACACACCAGTATATTCGCCACCAAAGGAAAGATAGAACCGGGGATATGCTATCGATTCAGGATCGCATCCATTTCGTGGCGGACCAACGCATCGCATCGCTCGTTGAGCTCGATGCCGGCATGACCTTTCACCCACTGCCACTGGATCGGCACCTTGGCGGAAAGCTCATCCAATGCAATCCAATATTCCTTGTTTTTCACCGGATCCTTGGAGGCGGTCCTCCATCCGTTGCGTTTCCAATTATGGATCCACTGGGTAATTCCATTTTTCACATATTGGGAATCGGTGTTGATCTGAACGGATGCGACGCCACCGGGAAGAGCCAATATATGGCGCAACGCTTCTATGACAGCCGTCAGCTCCATACGATTGTTCGTTGTCTGCACCTCGCCGCCACTTTTCGCCACGACCTCCATGCCACCTTCCGTAATTACGAAAGCCCATCCACCCGGTCCGGGATTCCCCGAACAACCGCCATCTGTGAAAACCACCAGTGTCTTTTGCATGGGCAAATCCTAGAAGATTGGGCCGGTTACGTCAAGAAACATCGCCCATCACCGCTCCGGCCTGCTCGAGTATCGAAATGATCTCCTGGGAACAGTAGTTGATCCGAGCGATATCAAGCGGAAGAAGCCCATCCCCATCGCTTTGGTTCACATCGCAGCCCGCTGCCAGCAAAGCTTTGATGACGACGGCATTCTCATACAAATGGCAACCCAAGGCAAAATGCAATACGGTTTCAGAATTGGAGGATTTCAAGGTGACGTCGGCATGCAATTCGAGAAGAGTCATGACGACATCGTTGTTGTCGGCCGCACAAGCGTGCATCAACGCTGTCATGCCATTGCAATCGTACATGTCGATATCCGCTCCACCGAGTACCAGCGCCCGCACCAGTTCCTTGTTGTCCAACGCGTGTATCAGAACAGGAAATCCTTCCGTGTCGACCGCGTTCGGAGACACACCCAGCTCCAAGAGGGCCTGGACCATTCCGACCGGCTCGGGATTCTCGTACATCGCCACCACCAACGCATTCTGCTCGACCGATTGGTCGTCATCCCACCACACCTCATCGCTATCGATAAAATCATCGTGGTCCGACTGTGGTTCAGGGTACAGGTCCATAGGCATCGTGGTGTTCGGGTCTGCTCCCTTGGAACAATAGAAATTCACCAATATATCGTGGGTATTGGCAGCCGCCGCCAGAAGGAACAACAGGTTGAGCTGCTCCTGGCTTACCGGCTCCAGTCTCGAGAACAACAGCATCGCGATTTCTGGATTGGGGTTGTGGATCGTGGCCTGCTGCACCAGCTCGAAATTAACCCGGGCTTGTGCCGCAAGGAGTGTCTTCACCACGTCAATGGAAGGATTGTCCATTGACGCATACCAAAGGGGGCGCTTGCCCTCCTCATCCACATCATCGATATCGCGAACCTTGGAGAATAGGTTCTCCAAATCTCTTCCATCGGTTGCGTCGCACGCCAAGACGCACAATCTGGCAAATGTCTCAGACCGGTCCATAAGCAAAACTCCTCCAGTCCTTCCATTGTACCACCATATGGATGGAGTTGCCACGAAAGTCTTGAAAACCGATTGAAGTCGACAACAGCGAGTGGAGGCGGTACAATCCGAAGTGATCGGAAAGGAACCGTTTGCTTTTGGTATACTAGTATGTTAGACTAGAGATACCATACAAGGGAAGGAGAAATCATGGAAACTACCATAGGTATAGCCATTGTCGGCACTGGAGCTATCGCAAAATCACACATTATCGCCTACCAGACGTTCTCGGAATCGTGTTCCATCCGTGCGTTGTGCGACATATATCCTGAAAAAGCCAAAGCCCTCGCCTCGGAGATGGGATTGGAGGTGGATGTATATGCCGACTACCATGAGATGCTCAAACGGACCGATATCCAGGTGGTGTCCATATGCTTGCCTCCGAGTGTACATGCCGAAGTCTCGATTGCCTCGATGGATGCCAAGAAACATGTCCTGGTCGAAAAACCCATGGCACCCTCGTTGGCCGAATGCGATGCCATGATCGAAGCTTCGCAGCGCAACAACGTCGTGTTCTCACCAGTTGCACAAAACCGGTTCCGCACCCCCATGATGCGTTTGAAAACCATGTTGGACTCGAAAGTGGCAGGAAACGTGTTGCACGCGACAATCAATTCGTTGTGGTGGAGAGGCCAGAATTATTACGACTTGTGGTGGCGGGGAACATGGGAAAAGGAATGCGGCGGATGCACGACCAGCCATGCGGTGCACCAGTTGGACCTGATGCAATGGATGCTCGGTATGCCACAAGAAGTCACCGCCGTCATGGCCAATGTCGGGCATGACAATTCCGAATGCGAGGACCTTGCCATCGCAATTTTCAGCTACCCTGGCATGTTGGCCCAAATGACCGCATCGATAGTCGCGCACGACGAAGGCCAGGAACTGGTTTTCCAGACGGAACAGGCACGGTTGTCGGCTCCATGGAACGTCGCCGCATCGAAAGCCTTGGAGAACGGTTTCCCCGAGGATGCTACCGAAACGGCCGCAAGACTCGATTCGATCTATGGACAGTTGCCCTCACTCGAAGCGGAACGGCATGTGGGACAAGTGAAGAATTTTCTGGCCGCGATCCGTGGTGAGGAGCCACTATTGATCGATGGTCCGCAAGGACGCAACACCATGGAACTCATCATGGCGGTCTACAAGGCGTCCGTGACAAAAACCACGGTCAGGTTGCCTATCGAAAAAGACGATCCCCTGTATACACGGGAAGGGCTTGTCTCCTTCATGCCCCATTTCCATGAGAAGAAACGGAGTGTTGAAAATTTTGCCACCTCGGAAATAACGTTGGGAAAGGATGTCGTCCGATAGACAGGGTAAAAACCGCTGGATTCAGGATGCGAAATACTGTGGGAACCGGCTGATCAACAGTTTTTGGTCGATCAACACATGATCCAAATGCCGCTGCATGTTTGCGGCGGCTTTTTCGCCATCACTTTCCCGGATTCCCTCCAGAACCGCCTTGTGGTCTTTCACCAGGTCGGCGATCGAGACGAATTGGAGACTGAGCTTGCGCTCCCGGTCGAAGTGGGCCTGGAAATCGGCGACAATACCGTATGTCGCCTCCCTATCGCAAATCTTGAACAGCAACCGATGGAATTCGTTGTCCAGGTGTATGAACTCGTCGAGCGCGTTGTGTCCCGCGTGGTATTCCTGCATCATCACATTGGATTCGAGTTGGTGGAAAGCCTTGTCATCGATCAGACGACATACTTGCCGTACGACTTCGACTTCCACCAATGCTCTCAGGAAATGCCCCTCCTCCACCATCTTCGGGTCGATCAAGGAGACGGTGGTACCACGTTGGGGAACGATATCCACAAGACGTTGTCGGGAAAGATCCAACAATGCTTCACGTACAGGAGTTCGACTGATCAGCAATTGGTCGCACAGGGATTTTTCGGAAACTGAAGTCCCAGGGGCCAAGAACAATTCCAAGATATTGTATCGGATCACCCTATAGGCATAATCACGTGCACTCTCACGGTCGTTTCGATCCAAGATTGTAAGCATTGTTGTCTCCAGATGTGCGTAATTCGTCATATCTTTTTCTTAGTATACTAGCATAGTACTATCATCGCCACACAATTTCTGTCAATTGAAATCCTTTTGCCTACAAGTGCGACCTTCCGGAGACGAGACTGGAGGAGGCAGGAAAATAATTCTTGCAAATGGTATACTAGTATGCTAGTCTACAGAAGGCACCTATCCTGCATACGAGGGGAGATTCGAAATGAAAATGGCATTGCGGTGGTTTGGACCATCGTTTGACAGCGTAAGCTTGCATTCCATCCGTCAAATACCTGGTGTGTCGGGTGTCGTCTCCACACTCCCCGACCTTGCCGCGGGCATGGACTGGCCACGCGAACGAATCGTCGACCTGAAGCATACGGTCGAAGCCCAAGGCCTCGAATTGCTCGGTATCGAAAGTGTGAATATCCACGATTCCATAAAGGCGGGAACCGCGGACAGGGATATGTATATCGAACGGTATATCAATACGTTGAAGAGTTTGGGGTCGGTCGGAATCGACCTGGTCTGCTACAACTTCATGCCGGTGTTCGACTGGACGCGGACCGACCTGGCGAAAGTCCGGGAAGATGGCGCCACAGTGCTTGCCTACGACCAGAAACTGTTGGATGCGTTGCACCCCGAAGAAATGCTTGCGGAAATGGGGAAGAAATCCAACAACTTCCTCCTCCCCGGTTGGGAACCCGAACGGCTGGGAAGTATCCGGGAACTGTTCGGGATTTACCAATCGGTGACCACCGGGAGCCTGTTCGAGAACCTCGTCTATTTCCTCAAGGCAATTCTTCCGACCTGCGAACACTACGGTATCACCATGGCAATACATCCGGACGACCCGCCGTGGTCTGTCTTCGGCCTCCCCCGCATCGTCAAGAATGGTGGGGACCTGCTACGAATCACCCAAGCAGTGGACAGTCCCCACAATTGTGTCGCGTTGTGTACCGGCTCGCTGGGAAGCAATCCCAAGAACGATCTTCCGGCGATCATCCGTTCATTGGGCGGCAAGATTGCCTTTGCCCATGTGCGCAACCTACGCCATACCGCCGAGGGAATATTCGAGGAAGCGGCACATTACGCGGCAGATGGTTCATTGGATATGGTGGGTATCATGGAGGCATTCGTCGACATCGGGTTCTCCGGTGTCATGCGACCGGACCATGGACGTGCCATTTGGAATGAAGTCTCCCTGCCCGGCTACGGGCTCTACGACCGTGCGCTCGGCTCCCAATATCTGTGGGGCCTATGGGATGCATTGTCCCGAAATACGGAATGAAAGGTATCAATACCCCCCAGGGCAAGCCCAGGAAAGTGGAGGCTAAGCCTCCTATTCCGCCCCAAGGGCGAGGTATAGATCCTTACGTTGCCTGCACTCGCTCGGGAGAGTGGTCCATTCCATGGTCCCTTTCCTCTCGCTTCGTTTGGCAATCAAAGGGTATCCGAAAGTGAAACCCGTGAAAATCATAACCACTGTTGGAGCAAGTCCAAGGTGGAAAAGGAAGGTTCTCATGCATAAGAAGGTAATTGTCGCTCTCATGCTCCTGTGCCTCGCAGGTACATTGTCGCTCTTCGCCCAAGGATCGGCGGAAACCAAGGTGTATAATCTTCGGACATCCACCAACTTGGCACCGGGTGGAACTGTCGGCAAGGCACTCACCTACTTCGTCGATCTGGTGAACGAAGAGGCCGATGGTCGGATCAAGGCTACCGCCAACTACGGCAGCGAATTGGGAAGCCAGCGGGAACAGGTTGAAATGGCACAGACAGGTTCTCTGGAAATGGTAGTCGCCGCTCCAGGCACCGGCCCGGGCGTATGGGTTCCCGAACTCATGATGTTCGAGTTCCCGTACCTGTTCAAGGACAACAACCACTACCTCCGTGTCTTGAAAGGTTTGGAAGCGGAAGTCTCGAGACTGGTCCAGCCCCACGGCTTCACAGCCGCCGCAGGCCAATCCATGGGATCCCGCCATATGCTGACCAACAAACCCATCAACCAACTCTCCGACCTCAAGGGCTTGAAGATGCGCGGACCCAATGCCGTCTACATCTCCATGTTCAACAGACTCGGTGCATCCGGTACAACCACTGACTGGAATGAAATCTACAACGCGATCTCCACCGGTGTCATCGATGGTATGGAAGCTTCCCCGAGCATGATCTATTCCATGCGGTTCCACGAAGTCGCCAAGTATATGGCAGTCACGAACCACATCACCGCCGCCGTCTACTACTTCTTCAACACCGACTGGCTGGAAAGCCTGCCCGAGGATCTCCGCACTCTCGTCCTCGATTGCGCCGACAAGGCAGCCGCATACCAGGCGGAAATCGACCAGGCCGACCAGACGGCAGCCTTGGACAAGATGGTCGCCGAAGGTTTGGTAGTGACAACCCCGAGCGATCCCGATGCGTTCGTCGAAGCTGCGGCTCCGATGCTCGCCGAATACCGTGCGAAGGGTGCCAATTGGGCAAGTTTCATTGACAAGATGACCGCTATCGACTAATCGTAGACTACTGACAGCATTTCGATTCCCCATGCCTCATGGGGAATCGTCTTGCACCATGAGGAGCCATGCATGTTACGAAGAATCTACAAGACATTGGATAGGTTGCGAACCGTTGGAATCATTGCGATTCTCTCTGCCATCATCAGTCTTGGAACAGTTCAGATAATCCTCCGGTACTTTACTCCAGCGGAACTGAAACCTTTCCCGTGGGGAGATGAGATCATGCGTCTGCTCAATATCTGGATGGTGTTCCTCGCCGCCAGTCTGGGCGCCAAGGAAAACACCCACCTGAGTATGGATTTCCTCATCAGGAAATTGTTCAGATCCAAACAGATAGACCTCATCAAGCGACTGGCGACCATAATTGTCATCGCCGCCTTGGTGCTCATCATCTACCATGGTACGGTACGCACATTCGCCAACCGCAACGCCATGTTGCAGAACATATCAATTTCGATCGCCTGGTTCTACGCGGCGATCCCCATCGGTTGCGCATACCTGTTGTTCGACTATGTGTTGATCCTGGTGTTCGGGGAGCACCCGTTCTCACGCAAGAAGGAAATCGGTGCCGAAATAACCGAAGAGGATATTCCCGCGTTCCTGAAAGATGACAATGCGCAAGGAGTGAATTGATATGTTGAATGTCGCACTGGTTTTTCTCGTACTCATCCTTTTCATCCTGCTGGGATTTCCCATTTTCATGGCAACGATCATCACCTCGGTGGTCTTTATCTTCGCCCTCGATATTCCGTTTTCCGTAGTCATCATCAAGTTGTTCGGAAGCATCGACTCGTTCGCGCTCATGGCGATCCCGTTCTTCATATTTGCCGGGAATGTCATGATGGAAGCCAAGATAACCGACCGCATCGTATCGTTCTCGAATTCGATCGTGGGACAATTCAAGGGTGGACTCGCCCATGTGAATATCGCCGCCTCGATATTTTTCGCCGGAATCCAGGGTAGTGGCGCAGCCGATGCCTCGGCAATCGGTTCGGTGATGATTCCATCGATGACCAAACAGGGCTACGACGCCGACTATGCCGTCGCGGTCACCGCATCGTCATCCATGATAGGACCGATCATCCCACCGAGTATCGCCATGATCATGTATTCGTACTACACCGAGCTCTCGGTGGCGAAGCTGTTCCTAGGAGGGTTGTTGCCAGGCATTATCATCGGATTGGGGCTCATGGTGGTGAATGCCATCTATTATCGGATCCGTAAATACGACATTCCCACACCGAAATTCAGTTTCAGGAATTTCCTCCACGAATTCAAACGATCGATAGGAGCATTGATCATGCCCCTGATCATAATCGTTGGAATTGTCGCGGGAGTGTTCACACCGACAGAATCGGGAATCGCTGCGGCACTGTATGGCCTGGTCTACGGCTTTTTCATCTCGAAGAAACTCACGCTCAAGAAATTGCCGAAAATCATCATGGACTCGGCAGCCACCACAGCGATGGTCATGATCACCATCGCCGCGGCGGGAGTACTCTCCAATGTGCTGGTCAGGTTGAATTTCCAAAACGAGATCATCAACCTCGCTGTCAACACCTTCGGCAATCCGTACATCGCATCCTTGTTCCTCATGCTGGTACTGCTCATCCTCGGATTGTTCCTCGACCCGACGGTATTGATCGCCATGTTCGCGACCGCCATGCTCGCCGCCGGAACAGCGCTGGGATTCGAACCGATCCATTTCGGTGTCCTCATGGTCATCACCATGCAGCTCGGAGCGATTACCCCTCCGGTCGGAACGTTCCTGTTCATCAGTTGCTCGATCGCCAATATTTCCTTGGAAAAGAGCACCAAGGCCTTGATGCCGTTCTTCCTAGTTGAGATAATTGTCACCATCTCCATTTTGTTCCTGCCATGGTTGGCGACCGGCGTGACGAACCTGATTTTTTAACATTGTGGACAGGAGGATTCCATGCAGAAGAAAGCTGACGGACAAAACTACGCTCCCAAAGGAAAAAGTGATCCGGTATGCGCCCCGGGCGAATTTCCGGTTGGCGTTATAGGCCTGGACCATGGACATATCTTCGGCATGTGCAATGGACTTATGGAAGCTGGTGCCGGCATAGACTATGTGTATGATCCCGATCCGGAAAAGATAGCGAAATTCCGGGCATCCTTCCCCGATGCACGGGTTTGCCGAAGCGAAGAGGAAATCCTGGAACATACCGGAATCAAATTGGTTGCCAGTGCCTCTGTACCTGCCGACAGGACTCCGCTGGGTCTTCGGGCGATGCGTCACGGAAAGGATTTTTTCGCGGACAAACCACCCTGCACCACACATGCACAGATTGCCGAGGCACGGAAAGCAGTAGAGGAGACCGGCAGGAAGTTCGGTGTCTACTACAGCGAACGGCTTCACGTGGAAGCCGCCACATATGCCATGGAGCTGGTTAAACAGGATGCGATAGGAAGAGTTGTCCAGGTAATGGGATGGGGTCCGCATCGTGCTGCGATCACAACCCGTCCACCCTGGTTCTTCGACCGGTCCCGCTATGGTGGGATACTGGTAGATATCGGCTGCCATCAGATTGAGCAGATCCTCGCATTCAGCGGATCGAACGATGCCCGGATCACGGCAAGCAGAATCGCAAACTACAACCACCCCGATTATCCCGATTTCAACGATTTCGGTGATGCGACCCTTACCACCGATACCGGTTGCGCAGGGTATTTCCGTGTCGACTGGTTCACTCCCAACGGCCTCGGTACCTGGGGCGACGGTCGAACGATCATCCTGGGAACGGACGGATACATCGAATTGCGCAAATATATCGATATCGCTCGGGATCCCGAGGGCGACCATGTGTATCTGGTGAACCACGAAGGGGAGCACCACTTCTGCGTCGCGGGAAAAGCAGGGTTCCCATTCTTCGGGAAATTTATCCGGGATTGCCTGGACCGCACGGAAACCGCCATGGACCAACAGTTGGTATTCAGGGCGATCGAATTGGCTGTGGAAGCACAAGAGAAGGCATCGAATATCCGATAACTACAATAAAAGGAACACGATATGGGAATCAAGGACAAGGTAGTCGTCATCACCGGAGCCGGTGGTGTATTGTGCAGCGAATTCGCACGTGCCGTGGCTAGAGCCGGTGGCAAGGTCGCCCTGTTGAACAGGAGCGCGGACAAGATCGAGCGTTTGGCCACTGAAATCGGCAAAGCGGGCGGGATTGCCCTTCCCTACCCGGTGAACGTCCTGGACGTTGCGGGATTGAAGGATGTCCATGAACGGATACGAAAGGATTTGGGACCCTGCGACATCCTGATCAATGGAGCCGGTGGCAATATGGATAGGGCCAATACCACTGTCGAGTATTTCGAACAAACAGAGGCAGTGGAAGGACAGCGTACATTCTTCGAGTTGGATGAGGAACATATCGATGCCGTGTTCAAGTTGAACTTCACGGGGACGTTGTTGCCGACCAAGGAATTCGCGCGCGACATGTTGGGCCGAAGTGGGTGCAGCATCCTCAATGTCTCGTCCATGGCCTCGTATCACCCTATGACGAAAGTACTTGGCTATGCGGGGGCGAAAGCTGCCATAAACAATCTGACCGAATGGCTGGCCGTACATTTCGCCAAGGAAGGTATTCGGGTGAATGCGATTGCTCCCGGATTCTTCAGTACCGCCCAGAACCGGAACCTGTTGTTCGACAAGGATGGCAATTATACCGCACGCTCCCACAAGATACTGGCAGGAACCCCCATGGGCAGGTTCGGCGAACCGAAGGAACTGCTCGGCGGCGTCCTGTTTTTGATCGATGCCGAAGTCTCCGGATTCGTAACCGGTATCGTCTTGCCGGTCGATGGTGGTTTTCTTGCCTATAGCGGCGTCTAAGCTTGACACCGAAGCTGTCTATGCATACCATGGCCCTACGAGCGGTTCGGGTGGTTCCAAGCCATCCGCCAAGAGGGAAACGGGTGAAAGTCCCGTACGGTCCCGCCACTGTAATGAGGTAAGAACGGCTGCCGAAAGGCAACCACTGGAGTTTGCTCCGGGAAGGTGTCGTTACGTATTCCTCCAAGTCAGGAGACCTGCCGCCCGTGAACCTGTCGATCATTCGGATCGGACCTACGGAGAATAGGTCGGGTATGCAGTATCATGCCCAATACAGCTTAAGGAGCGCGGGCATGGCAAACACACGAACCCGAACACTACTGGCAATCCTTCTGGTTTTCGCTATTATGCTACCATTGGGAGCGGTCGGACAGGCCGAACATGCATCGGTTGTCCAAAACGAAGTCTCGATTGTGGATTCCCGGGGTGTCGTGGTTTCGCTTCCCCGATACCCCGATAGGATTATTTCGCTCAGTCCCAACATAACCGAAACCTTGTTTGCCCTTGGTATCGGAGAACGGCTTGTCGGACGTACGGACTATTGCGATTACCCCTCGGAGACACAATATATCGAATCCATGGGGGACTTGTTCACTCCCAGTATCGAAAAAATCGTTTCCGCCGCTCCCGACCTGGTGATAATCAGCAATCTGGGACAATCGCAGACAATCGACGCCATAGAAACGGCAGGAATTCCTGTCGCGTTCATAGACGAACCGGGTACCATGGAGGGAACCTTCCGTATTATCGAACAGGTAGGCGCAATAACGGGAACTGAATCACAGGCCAAAAAAATTGTCCTATCCCTGCAAGAGACGTTGGAGGCAGTCGAGTCGAAGCTAAGCCCCGAGGTTCATCCGACTGTCTATTACGTTGCAGGTTTTGGCGAATGGGGCGATTTTACAGCGACAGGAGATACCTTCATCCACGACATCATCGTTTCCGCCGGAGCTGTCAATATTGCTGAGAATGCGGTCAATTGGAGTTACCAGCTGGAATTGATTTTGGCAAACGATCCCGACATCATCATTCTCCCTCCCATGTGGGGATCGACCTTCGAACAGACCAGAACGGAATTCGTCAACCATCCGTCCTATTCGTCGCTTACCGCGGTGAAGAAGGATCGGATCATCACCATAGACAGCAATCTCATGGAGCGGCAAGGTCCCCGCAGCGCACAAGCCGTACAGCAATTGGCACAAAAGATTGTCGACATTCTGAGGTGACAATGGTAAAAAAGCACTATTTGCCAGTCATAGGAGCCGCTCTTGTCATCCTGCTCGTTGCGATCACCCTCTCGGCGCTCACGCTGGGACCTGCCGGCATTTCGATCCGACAGACAGTGGCGATTGTGGGTGCGGGACCTTCGAACGACATATCCACCACCTTCAACCAGGCACAACATAGGATCATCTGGCAATTGCGGTTGCCACGTATCCTCTCCGCCATGGTTGCCGGTGTGGTGCTTGCGGTATCGGGAATGGTTTACCAGGCCTTGTTCCGCAATCCCATGGCGGATCCGTATGTGTTGGGAATCTCCAGCGGGGCGGCTTTTGGTGTTGCCTTCGCCGCCTTTCTCGGTCTTGTGGGCGGTGCCACCGGCATGTGGCAAGTACCGACCGTGGCTTTCTTGGGAGCGGCGGGCACCGCATTGGTAATCATGGTCCTTTCGGGCGGTGTACGCAGGTCGCCCACGACATTGCTGCTTACCGGAATCGCACTGAATTTCCTGCTGTCCGCACTTATGACCCTGTTCATGTATTTGAACCGAACCCAGTTGCAAAGCATCATGCAATGGACGTTGGGAAGTTTTGGAACAGCCTCCTGGTCCAAGCTCGGCATCATGGGAGCAACCGCAACATTGGGAATCGTCCCGATCATGTTCCTTACCCGGGAGTTGGATATCCTACTTCTGGACGAAGCATCCGCACTGTCGATAGGAGTTTCGGTCAAATCGGTTCGTCTGCTGCTGTTGGTCCTGTCGACCCTCGCCACTTCGGTGACGGTGGCCTTCTGCGGAATCATAGGATTCGTCGGACTCATGGTTCCCCATATCATGCGGTTGATCACAGGCCCTCGCCACAAAACCCTCATGCTCTTCTCGATAGTGGGTGGAGCACTCATGATGGTCGGAGCGGATACCCTTGCCCGTACGGTCCTCGGGGCCTCCGAATTGCCGGTGGGAATCGTCACTGCGTTGGCGGGAGCTCCCCTGTTCATCATACTGTTGGCGAACCACCGCAAGGAGAATCGCTGATGCAAAAAACCGTAGGGACCATCAGAAATCTCACTTGGGCATACAGGAACAAGCCTCTCTTCGACAAGTTGCACACCGAATTCCCCTCAGGCTCCTTCATATCGATCATAGGACCGAACGGATCGGGCAAGACGACCTTGTTGCGTCATCTGTTGCGGATCCTACCCTCGCCTCGTGGATCCATTGTATTGCCACAAGGGGACCTCCACGATTACCACCAGAAGGATTTGGCGAGACATATCAGCTATGTTCCACAACAGAGCCGGTTGGAGTATGACTTCACTGTCTACGATTGTGTCGCGATGGGACGGTATTCCCACGGCGGCAGATTGGCGGTATTGTCACCCGAGGACCACACACTGATCATGCAGTCGCTGCAAGCGATGGAGTTGGCGCATGTCGCCGACCGATTGGCCACAGAACTTTCCGGCGGTGAATACCAACGCATGCTGATTGCCCGGGCTCTGGCCCAACAATCGCATGTCATACTGCTCGACGAGCCGGTCAGCCATCTCGATGTACACAACCAACGGGAAATACTCACCCTGCTCCGACGTCTGGTGGACCAGAAGGTCGCGACAGTCATCTGTGTTCTCCATGACTTGAATGCGGTCAGTGCATTCAGCGATCTGGTGATCATGATGCGTGCAGGCGCGATTGTCGCCGAAGGGCCTGCCCAAGAAGTCCTTACCAAAGAGCGTATCGAAGAGGTGTACCAGGTTGCCGTGGATATCATCGAGAGGGAAGGACCCTTGCCTCCGATCATCCTGCCCCATTGGAGATAGTATTCAGCGGCTCCCGGTCTTCTTGATGATATGAAAACCGAACTGCGTCGGCACAACCGGGCTGATGCTGCCGACCGACATGCGTTTGACTGCCTGTTCGAAGGCCGGAACCATGGCACCTTCACCGAACCAACCGAGGTCCCCGCCCTTGCTTTTACTCGGGCACGTCGAGAAATCACGGGCAATGGCCGCGAAGTCCGCGCCACCCTTTATCCGTTTGAGCAAATCGTCAGCGAGTCTCTTGTCCTTGACCAGAATATGGCTTGCGCGAAATTCCATGTGTTCTCCTCATGTTCCCAATGCTTGCAGCATATCGATATAGTAACGTGATTCCAAGGGATAGGTGGCAATATCCAATTGTTCCCGCAATTCGGCCAATCCAAGCAGAGCCTGTTCGACCGCAGTATCCGAGGCATCGTCAGGCAACAGTCGCTCCATTTCGAGGAACCACCCCAACCCATCGACCTCCACCAACTCGACTGTCAAAGTTCCTCGCACCCAGGCTGTTCCATGTTTTCGTTTTTCGATAAGCGGAACATATGCAAGGGAAGCGAAAAACTGTCCGAGTCCATGGAAATCCTCAACCTGGCAAGAGAATTCGATCTCGTGGTTTACCTCCACCCCATCGTTACGCTCTTCCTTCTCCTTTCGGGTGACGGTGATGCCGTCGTCTTCACGCCGCAAGCGAAACAATGCCTTGCGCTCCGTTTGCCTGGTGTAATAGATATCGTCCTTGCTTATGCTTGTGCGTATGGCGTCGGGCAACACGAGTCCAATGCGCCGCGCCATTTCCGCAATCTTAGAGTATTCCAAGGATACCTTGCATTCGATCTCACGCGCCATGGTCAATCCTTCCACGGGAAAATCATGCCCCGCAAGGTCCGATTCCCCACCTTTTCCTGTTCATCGAAGAGCAATTCTTCCCACGGAATATCCTTCCGGGTCGTCTCGGGATGTTCCTCGAGGTAATCGTATTTGAACATGAGGAGTTTGGTTGCGACCTGGCGTGAGAGCTGTATTCCCGCTATACCCGGAATGATGGTGGCGAACAAAATGGTCAGCACCAGGTTGAAGATATGGTAGATGCCGAAAAACAGCGAGAAGAACAGGTTGTCGGCGACCACCATAAGTGATTTCTTCAGTGTCTTCAACGGCTTGTCGTCCGGCATTTGGATCGCCAGCGGGTAGTAGTACATCATGGCCAACATGAAGGCCAATGCGACCCAGAAGACCAACACGGCTATGGCGAAGGCGATCAGCGACGTATATGAGAGATAGAAGGGAATGACAAAAAACAGGATGGTCACCAAAAGGGCTTGGATAATGAAATGGAGAATAGCATGGCGCCAGACCGACTTGAAGCTGTCCTTGAAGGCGGCGAAACCGGGTCGATTGTACCACACGTATTCTTTTGTCTGGGATGATACGGCACCCATATACAATGAATGCAGGGCAAGTGCGAGAGCCAACAGCGCGACGCCCCCGAATACCGATACGGCGAGCACTTCCAGGCTGGCGTACAACGTCAGCAATACCACCAGATAACCCAAATTGAGGACAACCAGAGAGATAAGGTTGTCCCATCCATCGAAAAATGCCTTTTTGATAAAGAAACCTGTCATGGCCAAAGAGTAGCGATGTTCGTAAAGTTTTGCAATAAGAAGCTGTGATGAATAGTGTCCTTCTCCAAAGATCGAACCATTGCGGAAAGAGCAAGCCTCTACCGTGGAACGAAAAAAACGCTTCCTTCACCCCGTATCCGTGAGGACGTGGGAAAAAGAAGCGTTCACATAGCGGCGAAGGGACTTGGACCCCTGACCGAACGGATATGAGCCGTTTGCTCTACCAACTGAGCTACGCCGCCGTGTATCGGTTTTTCAACACGACAGGCGCCACTATACCGGTGAAAAGCAACACTGTCAAGTGCCTTCCCACCGGATATCAGCTGTATTTCAGCGTGACTTCAACGGGAAGAAATGGACCCGATCATCCACCTTCCTCCGGATCCGAGCACCCAAACCACACTCAAGGTGGACGCGTATTCTCCTTGCCCATGCAATCTCACCGCAATGGACACCTGGTCTTTGCCGAATGACGGTGTTCCGAGCGACACGGTGGCCGGCAAGACACCGGCAAGCAGCGCATCGTACATCTTGTTCACCACGAAGCGGGACTCGGGATGCACATGCTTCTCGTACCACAGCGGGCCATAGAAATCGGAAAAGGCTTCATAGGAACGCCAGATTACCGGATGCACCGGATAGGCGGGGTCGGAAACCTGGCCAAGGGTGGAATCGTTTGGAAGTTGGCCGTGCCAAGGTAATCCGGACAAGGCCCCCGCAGCGGTGGATGCTGCGAAAAGGCCCACCAGAACCAATTGGAGACACAGAATACCAACGATGACCACCTTCCTACGCATGGATACATGATGTACCGGAAAGCCCGGCGTTGTCAAACATTGGCTGGACAACCCCAGACGGTTTCTGTACCATTGCACCAATGAGAGAAAGTTCAACGAAAAGCCAGATTGTCCGATTGACCGGAGATTTTACCCATAGCATCCGTGATCCGTTGTGGAGGGATATTCCCTTGTCCACCGGCTTCAAGAATCTGTTCTCGAGTGAACCGATGCAGAAACTCAGTCGGATAAAGCAGTTGGGACCAGCCCATCTGTTGTATCCGGGGGCAGTCCACACCCGACTCGACCATAGCCTCGGAGTCTTCCATGCGACACGGTTGATCGTGCTCTCGCTGTTGACCGATTTGTCGAAAACCAATCGCGAGGCATTTTTCACCCAATCGGGAATCCAAGCGGTCCTGGCTGCCGCCATGCTCCATGACCTTGGCCATTTTCCCTACGCCCATGCCCTCAAGGATGTGGTCTCCCGGGAACACGAATCGCTTGGGGCTGAAATGATCGCCAACCATTCGGGGTTGCGCGCCATCATAGAGCAACAATTGGGGACATCGGTGGATGCGGTCTGCCAAATCATCGACCCGTCGCTTCCCTGCGACGACGGGGAAATCCGTTTCTTCCGGACAATCCTTTCCGGTACCTTGGACCCCGACAAACTCGATTATCTGAGCAGGGACGCGTTGTTCTGCGGAATACCGTATGGCATGCAGGACGCCTCATACATCATCCGCCACCTGTTCGTGACCGGACAGAACGTATTGGCAATCCCGTTGGAAGCGATCGGGTCGGTCGAACACCTGCTGTTCGCCAAATATTCCATGTATAGGAATGTGTATTGGCATCCGACGACCCGTGGCGCCACAGCTATGATAAAAAAGGCAGTCCATCTGGCCATGCGCGACGACCTGTTCGCCGAGTCGGACCTCTACGACCTCGACGACGAGTCGTTCGCCGTCCTGTTCTCCCGCTTCGGGGATTCCGAGGCAAACTTGTTGTTCGCACGCGTCAGAAACAACGACCTGCTGGTTCCTCTTGCGACAGTTCCGTTCCATGCCGACCATACGTACCATCAACGGGTATATCGGGAACCGCAAGAGAGGGAGCGATTGGAGCAATCTATCCACACATCGCTGGCAAGGCGCTACCCCACTCTCGCGGAACACGAAGTCATCATCGATATCCCCGAAGACCTCTCATTCGAATCGGATATTCCTATCGCAGTACAAGATGCATCGATACATCCATTCTCGGAGGTTGACGAGCTGTTCAGCCCCCAGGTGGTCAAGGCATTCACCGCAAGCTTGAGAAAAATACGGTTGTATCTACCGGAGCATATCGAACCAAACCACGCGCACTTGGCGTTGACGGAACAGTTGGAGCTACACCATGGGTGACATACACGAAGAATCGCATGATTGGCGGGAACTGCTCGCCGGAGACATTCCCCCATGGGTGATGCGCTTCATCAAGTTGACAGGAAAGGCCATCAATAGACATGGCATGATCAAGGCCGACGATTCTGTCTTGCTGAGTGTATCGGGAGGCAAGGACTCACTTGCATTGGCCCTTGCACTCTCCATACGCTTGAAATGGCTACCGATCACCTACTCGATGCAGGCGGTGATGATCAACTGGATCGAACATCCGATCGACTTGCCGGCCCGGGAAAAATTGGTGGAGTATTTCGCCGCGCTGGGCATTCCGCTGACGATCCTTGACGAGGCACAATATCCCGACAGCTTCAAGGGTGAGTTCAACTGCTACCTCTGCTCCAGGAATCGGAGAAGGATACTCTTCGAATATGCCTCGCAGCATGGATGCAAGCTTATCGCGATGGGGCATCACCTTGACGATCTGGTGGAAACCACGCTGCTGAACCTGACCAGCCGCGCCAAGTTTTCCACCATGCTTCCGGTCCAGGAGTTCTTTGGCGGCAAGCTCCACATCATCCGACCGATGATCGAAGTGCATGAGCAGACCACCAGACGGCTGAGTGAAGTGTATCGGTTGCCGTCTGTAAAACCGGTTTGTCCCCATGACCAGACGAATATCCGTTCCCGCCTGAAACCCATCGTACGGGACTTGGCGCATCTTGATCGGGATATGCGGGAACATATCTACAATGCCCACCAATTCGAGTACCGGATCCCAAGGGAAAACGAGGATTCCGCACCCTTGGAATCGTCGAACACAGTTGCGGTCAATCGTGATTTGGAGTAATGTAGAAGCATGAAAATGAAGAGGATGGCGCACATGAAAAGAGTGATGTTTGCAATATTGATGCTGTTGTTGGCGCTGAGCCCCGCTATGGCTGCGACTACAACACCATCGGAAACTTCAGGTACCTCATATCTCCATGTGGCGAATGGTGTGGAAGGAGACTTCTTCCAATTCAACGGGAAAGGAGTCTACGTTCCCCAAACGGACCGTCCCGCTGCCTTGAAGGAGGGATGGATCGTCCTCTCCGGACAGGAACCTGTCACAATCAAGGGACCCTATTCCACCATCGTCCTGCAACGCGAATCGATATTGACTGTAGGAGCGACGGTTTCCAGCAACCCCTCCTATTACCTCGTGGCCGGTTCAGCCTCGTTTCTCATGACTCCCCCATTTTCCGGTGAACTCGAAGTTTCCACTCCAGTAGGAATCTATCGGCTCATGGGTCCTGGCGAGCTGTTTGTCACATCCGACTTCGCCGAATTGGTATTCTCCCTCGGTGGTGAGGTAAAGGTAATGAACACCATTACCAGACAGATAACCGATATTCCTCCGTTCACCTACCTCAATCTCGCCGATCCATTCCTCAATGCAAAGGAAGTCTCCCGCCAAACGTATGAGACCCTTTCGATCAATCCCGACAAATCCAGCGCACGGGCAATACCCAGTGCCAACGTTTCCGATGGCTTGACCTTCAAGGCGCCCGAACCCATCTTCCCGGTTGTCGGGACAGCTGTTGCAGAAACTCCCGTGGAACCGGCCACACCAAAGACAGTGGCTCCCCCAGCTCCTGTCGTAAAGGGTCCGGAAACCACCGTCACCGTTCCGTTGACCAGGGAGGGGGAAAAGGAACTGAAGGCCAAGGAAATAGTCGTGGACAAGATTCCTTCCGAAGGCTTGTCCCTTACCGTCACCATTGCGGCCGAGCAGGAACCAGACAGGACCGAACCGAAGGATCTTCCCTCTCCTACCGCAATCACTACCCGACAAACACTTCCGAATGCATTCGACGTGTATGTCGTGCATACGAACGATGCGTATGGACAGGTTGCCGGAGACGGCATCGGGTACGCCCGATTGGCGACATTGCTTGGTTGGGGACGTGAATTGTCCGACCGCAACCTGGTTCTGGATGCCGGCAACACAACCAGCGGCACTCCGGTTGCCGACACATTTTCGGGTGAGACAGTCGCAGTGCTCCTGGACATGCTTGGCTACGATGCAATCGCACCTGGTCCGGCAGATTATGCATTTGGAATCGAACGCCTGAAGGAAGCCGCGAAAGCCGCCTCCGAGTTCTCCAACCTGAAGGTCCTGGCAGCCAATATCCTCGATGCCGAAGGCAACGCGCTGTTCGAACCCTATGGGATCTTCGATCTCGAGGGGTATCCCGTTGCGGTGATAGGACTGAGTGTGCCGCCAGAGGGTATCGAAGGGATCACCTATCTCAACGATACTATTGTGGACAACGCCCAAGCTTTGGTCGATGAAGTGTCCGAACAGGCGGATTTCGTCATCCTTTTAGGCAATATCGACGCTTCACAAGAAATCTCCAGTTCCGACATCGCCCGAACGATCGAAGGAATTGATCTGATAGTCGATGGCGAATCGGCCATGACACCCGCCGGAGGCCGGATTGTCGGCAAGACCATGATTGTGAATGCCGGTGCCCGGTTGTCCAGTGTCGGAATTGTCCAGATACATGTCAACGACAATCAGGTTGAAAGCATGCATGCCACCCGTATCGCAGTCGAGGATGTGGACAATCCACAGGAAAGTGCCATTGCCGCACAATATGGAATCTCCATAGTACCCGAAGACCCGACTGTCGCGGCATACATTGATTCCCAGAATGCACG
>Ga0154462_165_pt1 | contig 23704 bp, 20 predicted proteins | sample RifGroC2_FD_105655 | JGI IMG/M metagenome (GOLD analysis project Ga0154462, IMG submission 105655) | Spirochaetes bacterium GWC2_52_13
TCGCCTCCATGGGCCTGCTCAGCACACCGACAGGAACCTTCGTCGGACTGCTCGTCGTCTACATGGTGCAGACCCTACCCGTCTCGCTCTACATGTTGGGCAACTACTTCAGGACCGTGCCGTTCTCGCTCGAGGAGGCGGCGATGCTGGAAGGGGCCAGCAGGATGGGAATCATCATGAAGATCATCATCCCGCTCTCGGCTTCGGCAATCGCCACCGTCTACATCTACTCGTTCATGATCGCTTGGAACGAATACCTGTTCGCATCGGTTTTCCTGAAAAACTACAAGATGCTCTACACCTTGCCGATCGGACTGAAGACCCTGTTCGTTTCCAAGAACGCCATATGGGACCGCATCATGTCGGCGTCCATGCTCACCGCTGTTCCGGTCATGGCCTTGTTCATGTCTATCCAGAACAAGATCACCGGAGGCATGGCAGCCGGAGGGGTGAAGGAATGAGTGGCGAAAGGGTACCCGAATTGGCATCACACACTGGCAAGCGAATCGGGATCATTCATTTCAAGACCGGCGATACCGACGGGGTATCCCTGGAAATCGACAAGTGGACGCGCATATTCCAACAGGCTGGACACTCGGTGTTCCTGTGCAGTGGAAAACATGGCCGGGACCAGCACACCGACGCAACGGAAATCGGACACGCCGCGACCGACGGCCCGGTTGGGGTGACGATCATCGAAGCACTCGATTACCATAGTGCCGAGGCGACACGGATGAACCGCGAGACGTTCTATCGGATACCTGACGGACGTGATGAGAAGGCATACCGCCAACAGATGCTGGAACAAGCCGATATCCTGCGGCGTGAACTGGAAGCATGGATCGGCGACCACCGGCTCGATGTCGTGATCCCCCAGAACATCTGGTCGGTGGGACTCCATCCGGCGGCAGCCATTGCCCTCGCCCAAGCGATTGAACATACGGGGGTGCAGGTCCTCGCGCAACACCATGACTTCTATTGGGAGCGGGTCGATGGGATCGGACTCACCTGTTCATCGGCAATCGAGTTCACCGATACGTATATGCCACCCCATACCAAGGGATATGCCCATGTGGTGATCAACTCGCTTGCCAAGGAGATGTTGGCGAAACGCAAGGGGATCGATTCCACGGTGATTCCCAACGTGTTCGACTTTTCCGGACCCGGTTGGCAGCGGGATGCCTGGAATGCCGATTTCCGCACCACATTCGCTATCGCTCCTTCCGATATAGTGGTGCTGCAGGCGACCCGGGTGATTCCACGCAAGGGCATCGAACTGGCGATCGATGTGGTCGCGGCATTGGAGCGACGCAAGAAGTCCCTGGTAGGTCGACAACTGTACAACGGGGAAGTGTTCACCGAGACGAGCCGGATCGTGCTGGTGCTCGCCGGATACGTTCAGGACGACACTACGGGAACCTATATGGGGCAGTTGACCAGGAAAGCCGCGGCGGAAGGCATCACCCTGGTCACAATCGGAGATCGGGTCACCTCCACACGTGCGATGCGGGGAAACGAAAAGACCTATTCCCTGTGGGATGCCTACGTGCATGCCGATATCGTCACCTATCCATCCTACTGGGAGGGTTGGGGAAACCAACTGCTCGAGGCGGTGAAGGCCCGTCTGCCGGTGGTGCTGTTCGAGTATCCGGTGTATCGCGCCGATATCGCGCCACTGGGATTCTCCATGATCTCGCTCGGTGCGACGATCGATTCCTGGACTGCGGAACGCCTGGCCTGCGTTGCTTCGGATACCATCGGAACTGCCGCCGACGAGGTACTGGAAGTCCTGCTCGACAGACAAAAGAGGGAGAATATGGTAGAATCGAACTATCGGATCGCACAACAAAATTTTTCATTAGAGGCGTTGGATTCCTATCTTGCACCTATGATGTCGAGCTGGAGTTAGCACATGGTTACATTGAAGGATATCGCACAGAAGGTCGACCGTTCGGTAACCACAGTCTCCAGGGCATTGGCCGGATGTCCCGATGTGAGCAAGGAAACGATCCGTATAGTCCGCGAGGCCGCCCAGGCGATGGGCTATGTCCCGAATATCATGGCGCAGAGACTCCAGAAGCAGTCGTCAGATACGATCGGCGTGGTCGCACCGGTTTCATCGAAAGGGTATGCCGAACCGTTCTTCTGTGAATTCCTCGCGGGTATCGGCGAACAAGCCGCACAATTCGGCTACGACCTCTTGGTTGCCTACGCGCATGACCACAACGAGATGGGAATCTACCGCAAGCTGGTCTCCGGACGCAAGGTCGATGGATTCATCCTGAGCAGGACGCTGGTCGACGATCCGAGGGCGCACTATCTGCATTCGATCGGATTTCCCTTCGCCGCCTTCGGACGCATCGACGGGATGCAGGATTATCCGTACATCGAGGAAGATGGGGAATATGCCATGGAGCTTGTCGCCGAGCACCTCGTTTCCCGTGGACATACGCGCATCGCTTGTATCTGCCCACCCCAGTCGGTCCTGTATTCCAAGGTCCGGCTCGAGGGACTTCGGAAGGGGTTGGAGGCACGTGGTATCCGACTTGATCCCGATATGATCGGCATGGGAGCCTTCGACCAGGAGGACGGATATGCGCACGCGTGCAAGCTGTTGGAGCACCCCAATCCGCCTACCGCGATTGTCGGATTCAACGACCTTATCGCCTTCGGTGCCATCAATGCGGGAAAGGATCGTGGGCTTCGCATCGGTTCCGATTTGGCGGTCACAGGATTCGACGATATCCCCATGGCGGCGATGTATCGCCCTCCCCTGACCACGGTCCGCCAGCCGATCAAGGAAATCGGGCAGATGGTGACCAGTTCCCTCATCGATACCATACAGGAGAAGTACTCTAAGACCACCCGTCAAGAGTCCGCGGCCGAATCCCGGCAAGATACGGTATCGCACAGGCAATTGCTCCTCCGCCCGAATCTGGTTGTCCGCAAATCGACCTGAACTCCACATTGGAAACCAACTGAGGTTGCATATGCAAGAACGAGTGTACGACGAACATACTACGGCAGATTCTCTCGCATGGCTCACGCGCATCTATGGTGTGGATACAGCAAAGCGCTGGAATGCCGAATTCATGCGGATCCTCGAACGGTTCGCCTCCACTATGGCCGCCAGATCTGCCAAAACGGTGGATGCCGACATGTCGGATCTCGATGCGCACTCGGCGATTCTCATAACCTATGGGGATTCCATTCGGGACCGCAGCGGTGATGGATCAGGTCAACTCCCCCTTGCCCTGTTGTTGCGCTTCCTGCGCGATTATGTCGGCTCGGCGATCTCCACCGTGCACATCCTCCCTTGTTATCCATCCTCATCGGACGATGGTTTTTCGGTTGTCGATCCGTTCCAGGTGGATGCCTCGCTGGGAACTTGGGATGATATCGAGGAACTTGCGGGATGCTATCGTTTGATGCTGGACTTCGTGGCGAACCACCTGTCGGTATCCAACGGATGGATTCGTGAATTCTTGGATGGCAATCCGCAATTCGCCGATTTCGCGATCACCATGGATGGCACGGAGGATCTCAAGGCCGTATTCCGACCGCGATTGCATCCACTGTTGACCCCGTTGGAAACCCCAACCGGAATCCGCCGGCTTTGGACAACGTTCAGTGCCGACCAGATCGATCTCAATTACCATAATCCGCATGTGTTGCTGCGTATGACCGAGGTCCTGTTGACCTATATCCGGCATGGCGCATCGATCATCCGTCTGGATGCGGTCGCGTTCATCTGGAAGGAATTGGGGAGTGCCTGCATCCACCATCCCAAGACCCATCTGATCATCCAGTACCTCCGATGGATCCTGGACACGGTCGCTCCGGGCAGGTTGATAATAACGGAGACCAATGTTCCCCATATCGACAATATCAGCTATTTTGGAGATGGGACGAACGAGGCTTCGCTGGTCTACAATTTCCCCCTGCCGCCGTTGGTCCTCCATACGTTCCTGGCACAGGATGCCACGTGCCTGGCCGATTGGATCTCGAAGCTCGCCCTTCCCTCGGACAAGGTCTCGTTCTTCAATTTCCTCTCATCGCACGATGGTGTCGGTCTGGTCCCCGTGAGGGATCTCCTGTCGCCGCAGGAAATCGAGGCGCTCGCCGACCATGTGCTGGCCCAGGGCGGTTTCATATCGAAAAAGACCAATCCCGATGGTTCCAGCAGTCCCTACGAGCTGAATATCAACTACTATTCCGCGTTGCAGGGCATTGTGGCCGATGAACCCGAATCATCGCATATCGACCGGTTCATCGCAGCGACGACGATTATGATTTGCCTCCAGGGTATCCCCGGTGTCTACATCCACAGCCTCCTCGGTTCGGCGAACTGGGATGATGCGCCACTTCTCGCTACGCATCCGCGGAAAATCAATAGGGAAAAACTGGATTACCACGTGTTGTGCGCGCAGCTCGACGATCCGCTCAGCAGGCGTTCCCAGATCCTTTCCCGTTACCTCCGGTTGTTGCGTATCAGAAGATGCGAACCTGCGTTCCGCACCACGTCCGCCCAGATGGTCCTGGACTCCGGGTGCACGGGTGTCCTCGCCCTCCTTCGCATTCCCCCTGCTCCATCTGATGTCGTCTTGTGTCTCGTGAATGTCACCGCAACCTCCCTGGTTCTGGATTCCGAGCATCTGTTCGGACAAGTCCCTTCGGTTGGAAGCGATACTTCGGCACCCACGTGGAAGAACCTCCTTGCCGGCGACAAGAGTTTTGCGCAAGGGCAATTCCAAACCCGTGCCGATGGAAGGACGAATCTGGTGCTCGCCTCCTACGGGGTGGTATTGTTAAAATCTTGCTAGCAAGGTACCTGGTACGAAAGTTTGATTTTGTATACAAATCCATGGGCGTAGTAACTCTTTTCACGTCATCAAGACCCGTTCGAGCATACCCGCATGAAATTGTTCATACGATTCATCGATTTTGTATACAAAAACTAAAATCGGTACCAGGTACTTTATATTTTCTTTGAATCCAAAGCACTCCGGGTCATCTTCATGTATTCAAAAGATTCGTTGTACCGCTTCATGACTGTACCGATGAATAAAGAATCGATTATTGATAATTCGGCAATTCGTGATGAAAGCGCTTCAGGCTTGAAGGCAGTCTCAGGTGATGAAGTGAACAATTGCACATCACTGTATTTTAAAATCGGGCTGCGATTATAATCGGTAATAGTAATGATCTTTGCGCCTGCACGAGAGGCGAAAGCAACCATCTCGATTGTGGCTTCCGAAGCTCCGGAGTGAGAAACCGCAACAACCACATCGCCAGGGCCAAGTGTTACAGCAGACATCAACTGTACATTCGAGTCGGAAAAAGCAAGAGGCAGGAACCCGATGCGAAGAAATTTGTGCTGGCCATCCTGGGCAATGATATTCGACCCACCCACCCCATAAAATACCAAGTGTTTGGAACCGATAATCAATTCGATGGCCTTCTCCATCCCATCCTTGTTCAGGATCCTCAAAGTATCTTGCAATGCCTTCATGTTGGAATTGAACACTTTATCCACAATAGTCGAGATGGTGTCTGTTGGAGCCAATGACTCGTATATTTGTTGCGTCGTGTCGATGGCTTCCTGGGCAATGGATATTTTCATTGCCTGATATCCCTTGTAACCAAGTTTCTGGGCAAGTCGTACCAGTGAGGGTTCGCTCGTCTTACACTTCTCCGCCAGCTCGGTAATGGCCATGTGGACAACGTCTTTCGAATGTTCCATGAGATATGAGCAGACTTCCTTCTCTTTCTTGCTCAGGATACGGAGTTCACGATTTAGCCGCTGGGTGAATGATATGTCTGGATTATTAAAAGTTGTGGGCACCATAATTGTGGCCTTCCTTCCATGTGTTGCGAATCTTTTCTATTGGACCTAATTATAGCATACAGGCAAGACTAAGAAAAGTTCCATAATATTATATTATTATTGGTATATTTTTCCACAACATAATTGACGGGAGAAATACTTAATATCTTTATATATATCGATTTATATTAATACACATACATCTAATTACCATAATAAATAACTCCAACCATGGACATTACTGAATTTATTTCCATTTTTTTAAAATATTGTTTGAATTTTCTTCAATCGTGATGTATAGTTTTTTTAACAACAAAGAAGGTAGCTGGGAAATCGATTCAGCTTGAATACAAACCCAGCGATAAAAACCAAGGGAGGTTTTATGAAGAAGATAGCATTATCATTATTGGTACTTGCACTTGTGTTCACGAATGTTGCGTTTGCTGCGGGACAACAGGAGACAACGGAAAAACAAACGACGATCAAGCTTTCCATTCCCGACCCAGCGAATTCATCGGTAGGCTCATTCGCCAAAGTGTTCGCTGAAAAAGTGGCGGAAAAGACGAATGGCAACGTGACTATCGAAGTGTATCCCGATGGTGTCCTATTTGGACGCGATCAAAATGCCGCAATCAACATGCTTGAAGATGGTGGATTGGATGCATTGATTCTTTCAACTTCTGTGTTCGCATCGTTTGAACCGCGGATGAATGCAATTTCACTCCCGTACCTATTCAGTGATTATGATGAATTCATCGGGTATCTGAACGGTGCACCCGGGCAAAAATTGCTCAACTCACTCGACCGCATGAACATTGTCGGATTATCCTTGGCGATTCGCACGTACAGAAGCATCACCAACTCACGTGGCCCCATATCCGTACCAGCCGATTTGGAAGGCCTGAAAATCCGTGTCCCCAACAACAAGTTGTGGGTGGATTTCTTTGGTGCCCTTGGTGCGGATCCCACACCTATGAACTTCAGCGAAGTCTATACAGCTCTCCAATTGAAAACAATCGACGCTCAGGAGAACCCGGTCGAAGTCCCACTCGCAAACAAATTCTATGAAGTTCAGCAATATCTGTCATTGACCAATCACATTGCCGACTCATTCGGTATCTTCATGAACGATACGGTGTGGAGTTCATTCGATGCCGCTACGCAAAAGCTCCTTAAGGAAGCTGCCGTGGAGGCTGCCGATCACAAGAATACCACCGATATTGCAGAAGAAGAGAAAATCATCAGCCAACTCGAAAAGAACGGGATGAAAGTCAACAGACTCACAGCGGACCAAGTGAAGATGTTCCAAAATGAGGCAATGAAGTTGTATCCGAAATTCGAATCGATGGTTGGACCGGAGTTTGTTAAGGAATCCTTGGAATTCTTGGGTAGATAATTGGTTTCTTGAAGCATGGTTCCCTGCCAGTGAATGGCAGGGAACAAATACAATAAGGATTTTGCTATGGCGAAAAGGAATTTCTTGTGGAGAGTTGTCGATTCCATTCTGCTCCTCACAGTCAGCGGCATGTTGTTGGTGGTCATCATTCAAGTGGTAGGCCGTATTATCAGCAAATCGGTCCCTTGGTCAGAAGAGTTAACCCGATACTTGTTTTTATGGACTGTCAATATCGGAATGGCGGTAGGTATGCGCTATGCCGACCACGCTTCTGTCAATGTTATCTATTTGCTGCTCCCCAAAACAAAAATTGTTCGCCGGATCCATCTTTCCATCTACGCAACCAGCTGTGTTGTATTCTTTGCATTGTTGACCTATTGGAACATTGGCATGACATTTCGTCAATTCAATAGTGGAGAGATGTCGCCAGCTCTGGAATTACCGATGTTCCTGGTATCCCTTCCCCTTTTTGTCTGCGATATCCTTGCAGCGGTAGGATTGGTACAAAGTGCCTTTTTTGACAAATCAACGAGAGAACGGATTGTCATGTTGGGACAAAACGAATCACTGGAGCGGCTTGAAGGAGGATCGATATGAGTCTGGTTCTTCTCGGGTTGTTTTTCTTCCTAAGCTTCCTTGGTATACCGTTGGCGGTATCTCTCGGTTTATCATCTATCATTACCGTAGTAATGTACGATTTGCCCATAACCATCATTTCCCGTTTGATGTACACATCGATGAATAGTTTCCTTCTTGTTGCCGTGCCGTTGTTTATTCTTGCCGGAACGGTGATGGAAAAAGGTGGTGTAGCGGACAGGATATTCAACGCCGCGAACTCCTTCATAGGAAGATTCCGTGGTGGACTCGGCATGGTGAACATCATTGCATCCTTCATATTTGGAGGAATCTCAGGTTCATCGGTTGCCGATGTGGGAAGCCTAGGTCCACTTGAGATCAAAGCTATGACCGATGAAGGGTACGATAGAAGCTATAGTGCCGCACTGACCATGGTGACTTCGACACTATCCTCCGTCGTTCCTCCCTCGATCCTCATGATTGTAGCCGCTGTTGCCGGCGGGCAGTCGGTAGGAGCGTGTCTGGCCGGTGGTTTCGGCCCGGCGATCACCCTTTCCGGCATATTCATGATCCAAAACTATTTCATAGCAAGAAAGCATGGATATGGGAAAATTGTACGACGAAGTCTCAATGAGATAATTCGTATTATCGTGAATTCCATTCCAGCATTGTTCTCGCCTGTAATCATCTTGGTTGGCATGTTCAGCGGTTTGGTTACTCCCACAGAAGCTGCGGCGCTAGCGGTCATATACACCGTATCCATCTCAGCTTTCGTCTACAAGAAAATGCCATGGAAATTATTCCCCCGGATGATTATCCGAGCAGGGATCACTTCGGGAACAATCCTGTTGGTAGCCATGACCGCTTCAATCGCAACTTATATTTTCGCAGTTGACCAACTGCCTATGAAAGTAAGTTCATTCCTGTTGGGAATTTCACAAAACCCTGCTCTGATAATGGTATTCATGGGATTTATCTTTATCATAGTAGGGATGTTCCTCGATATTACAGCGGCAATCCTTTTACTCACCCCTGTACTCATGCCTACAGCTGTGCAGGTGGGTGTAGACCCTGTGCATTTCGTGGTTTTTATGGTCACTGCACTCGCTATCGGATTAAGTACGCCACCTGTCGGTGTCTGTCTCTTCGCCACTTCATTGGTTGCGAATATTTCAATAGAAAATATTGTGAAAGCCTCATGGCGGTTCTATGTAACGATTTTCATATTCATCTGTGTGTTTGCCATGACTCCACAAATATCACTCGTTTTTGTTCGACTATTCACGTAAATATAAACAGAAATGGTTGTTGTACCATGAATTACAACAAATATATATTAACTATACAAGAGGTAGTACTATGAGCGTAGGTAAAGAAATCCGGATGGCGAGGTTATTGAATGAGAAATCGGGAAGATTGCTTGCAATTACAATGGATCACCCGATTACCCGAGGCGTACTTCCCGGATTGGAGAATATCCGTGAGGTCATGAGGCTTGTTTGTGCCGGAAAACCTGATGCAATCACCATTCAGAAGGGCATTGCAAGGAACTGGTTCCAACCATATGCAGGAAAAGTCGCGTTGATCATGAAATCAACATCGTATTCCATACCCTACCATCCGTACTACGACACTCCGGTTGCCGATGTTGAGGAAGCCGTCACCCTAGGTGCCGATGCCATTTCCGTAGGCATGATTGTAGGAGGACCCGAACAAGCTGCACAATTGACGCAACTTGGAAAAATCAGCAAGGAAGCCGACAGGGCAGGGATGCCATTGGTCGCCCACATATATCCAAAGGGTTCCATGATAAAAGATTCCTCGGATGCGGACAGGATTGCTTACGCGGTTCGGGCTGGAGCAGAGCTTGGTGTCGACATCATCAAGACAATCTGGAGTGGATCGGCCGAATCTTTTCAAAGAGTCATAGAATCTTGCCCAGCGAAAGTTTGTCTTGCTGGTGGAGCTGCTGGCAACGAGTTGGTCGATTATTTGAAAATGACGCGTGAAGCACTGGATATTGGGCTGGCTGGAGTTACGTTCGGAAGGAGTGTATGGGGGGATGCGTATCCGACAGCAGTAGTGCTTGCATTGAAGGCATTGATACACGATGATGTATCTGTCGAGGACGCTCTCGCCGTATATCAAGCCAACGCAAAGTAGCTACGAAGGAGAAACTCAAGTGAAAGCAGGTGTACTTAATCGTGTTGACGAATTGGTTTACACAGAAATCGACACCCCTAATATAACCGATTCAGAGTTGCTGGTCCGGGTCAAGGCGGCATCCATTTGTGGAACCGATCTACGAATTTATCGTGGTAAAAAAACAAAAGGGGTACGTTACCCTTCAGTGATAGGCCATGAGTTTGCTGGGGAGATCGCGCAAGTCGGTGCTTCGGTGTCAGGTTTTTCTGTCGGGGAACATGTGTGTGTAGATCCGGTATTGCCTTGTGGAGGCTGTTTCTATTGCTTGAATGGGATGGAGAATGTTTGTTTGAATAGGGTTGCTATCGGATATGAATACGATGGATGTTTTGCCGAATACGTACGGATTCCCGCAAAGTTCATCTCTCAAGGCAATATCCAGAAACTCCCCGATTCCCTTCCGTTCGTTGCGGGAGCCTTGGCTGAACCACTCTCTTGCGTCATCAATGGACAGCGCAAACTTGATATCGGTATTGGTGATACTGTGGTGATAATCGGAGCTGGACCCATTGGAATCATGCACATGATGGTCGCAAAGGCCTCCGGAGCGTCGAAAGTCATTGTGAGCGAGCCAAATACCATGCGAAGACGAACGGTGGCAGATTTTGGTGCGGATATTGTGATCGATCCCATCAACGAGTCCCTTCAAGATATTGTCCTGAAGTCTACGAATGGATTGGGTGCCGATGTCGTCATATTGGCGATAGGCAACCCCAAGATTGTTAACGACGCTTTGCTGATTGCGAGGAAAGGTGGTCGGATCAGCATGTTTGCGGGATTCTCCACTGGAGACAAACCCTCGATTGATGTAAATCTTATCCATTACAACGAGTTGCTCGTTGTTGGAGCGAGTGCCCTCCAACGAAGGGATATGAAAACTGCTGTAAATCTTATTGCAAGTGGATCGGTCGATGTCGGCAAACTGGTTACCGATTCATATGGCCTTGCAGAAATCTCAGAGGCTTTTGCCAAAGCAGAATCGGGGGATGCTATCAAGGTGGTCCTTGTTCCATGAAACAGCAGCCTGTGCTTCTCGGTATCGATGCTGGTACCAGCGGGGTGAAGGTTTGTGCTTTCACTCCTGATGGTGCATTGATCCAAAAAGAACAATCATGCATCTCAATAGTTTCAGACAAACCAGGATATGCTGAGATCGACGTCTTGCATTATTGGACTCTAATCCAGGATTGCGTCAAAAGGATAACAACCAATCCTGCGATTACGGTAATCGGGATTGGTTTGTCGACTACGTGCCCAACAATTGTCATGATGGACAGTGATTACAATCCCTTGGGCAAAGGAATCACATATTTGGATAATCGGGCAGCCAACGAAGCCCAGGAGTATGCCTCATCCTTTGCCAGTGCGGAAGCCTATGAGAACTTGGTTGGAAATCGCTGCTCGGTGTCGACGTGCAGTGCATCAACCATGATGTGGATTCGCAACCATGAAATCGAGCGATGGCGGAAAACTAGTCATATTGGCATGCTCAACAGCTTTATCGCTGCGAAACTTACAGGAAATTCAGCCATAGATACCACTCAAGCCTCATACTCAGGTATTTTTCGACTCGCGAATCCTGAGGATTGGGATGACGACCTTCTGCACGTCGCAGGTATCCCACGTGGAAAATTGTTGGATGTTGTTCAACCATCAACCTGCATCGGTGGTGTCACCCGACTGATGGCCGACACGCTGCATGTAGTACCAGGAACTCCTGTCGCGATTGGATCGGGAGATACCGCTGCAGCTGCATTCGCGATCGGTTTCACCGATTCCCATCAAGCATTCGAATCCGCAGGAACTTCAGGTGTCCTCACCTTCGTTTTGGACAAACCCAAATTCAATCCGTTGTTCATGAACCGTTGCCATGTGATTCCTGGATTGTGGGTTTCCCATGGTGCAAATTCCATGATGGGTGGAGCTATCGATTGGTTACGAAAAAATGTGCTGACTGAATTCCACGATTATTCAATCTTGGATGAAGAAGTCACGCATGCTGAGCCTGGAGCCCATGGTGTGGTATTCCTTCCCTACTTGGCTGGTGAACGATGCCCAGTATGGAACCCACACGCCAAGGCAGTTTGGTATGGGATGACGTTGGAGACTTCACGATTGGATTTATTGGAATCGGTTTTTGAAGCCGGAGCGTTTTCGTTACGACAAATCCGTGATATCGGTGAACAACATTTGGGAATTTCCATCGATTCCATAATCGCGGTGGGTAACGGTACAAAAAGCACCCGTTGGTGTCAAATGAAAGCCGATGTATTGCAAGTGAACTATGCAACCACGAGTTTTACCGATGCATCGGCCTATGGTGCTGCTTTGATGGGAGGTATCGCCGCCGGATTGTTCAGCAGCCCCCTCGACCCATCCATCCCGTTTCTCAAACCCGATGGAAAAACGTACCAACCCACCTTGTCTCCTGGATATGAGTCCTATATGCAAGGTTACAATATCTACAAGGCATTATATCCAGCGCTTGAACACCTTATGTCGTAAACGAAGTACCTGGTACGAAAGTTTGTTTTTGTATACAAATCCAAGGACATAGTATCTCTTTTCACGTCATCAATACCCTTCCGAGCATACCTGCATAAAATTGTTCATACGATTCATCGATTTTGTATACAAAAACCAAAATCGGTACCTGGTACTACGTGAGTTCGACCCAAATGACACTCCACCACGCCAAATCCTCGACTATTACTTCCATGGCAGACGTGCGTGGACCGGTGACCAAGGTGCTATCCAACTGGCGGGCATCGCCATGGTCCTTGTCGGGTGACGCTACGAATATCCTCATGGTATCGGTATAGCGCGGGATTTGGATTCTCACCACAGCTGCGGTTGTACTATCCTTTTTGGCAGTATTCCAATTCGAATCGTCCTGTTCCGTCAGGTTGATCAGATTGATGACAATCCGCTGTTCCTGGCGATGCGCCGCCGTCCATACGGTACCCGGTTCACCGTCGAAGGAGATCCTAGGTGCCCCAAGACCATCCACTTCGACGGAGAATTCGCGATTCTCACCAAGTACATGGCTCTCGGTGATTTCGATCGAGGCCGGGTCATAGAGGAGCTCACGATACCGGACTTGGAAATCGGAGTACGCCTGGACTACCCGACGTTCCGCATCGGTCAACCGCGTGTAATCGGAATAGTACGGTTGGGTAAGCACGGCACCCTGCTCTCCCAGAATAAGATGCGTGGCGCCATAGGCACAAATTGCGGCGGTGAGCAACCGGTAGGCCTGCAAAGCTCCCGTTGTGCCGATCCTCAGGTCGACTTGCCGCAGTTTGAACGGCTCGAGATACGCAGCCATCACCACAGGCTTGCCGGATCGCCGTGCATCCTTGATCAATTGGCGCATATGTCGATACCGGGTATGCGGTGGCCAGACTTCGATATACACAGCCTCCTGGTGGGCACGTCCGGTCGCCTCGGCAGGCCACCCACCTACATTGTTGAAAATGTTCACATCGCCATGGACCGCCCATTCATCGATGAGGGAGACGAATTGTGGGGAAAGTTCCACCAGCTGCCCGTCCGAATCCCACGCGGTTTTCGGAAACCCGTAGGTATCCATGTGGATTCCATCGAAACCCACCTGGGCGACGGCATACCGGTACTGGTCGAGGATACACGCGCGCCATGGCTTCCCCTCGGCACAGTCCATGATGAAGAACTTTCCGATCAGGTCGATCGTGTGCCCCTCATGGTCATAGAGGGCTTGTTCGGGATGGTTGTGGACATACTCGGCCTCTGCGGCGTATACCGCGCCATAACCGAGCGCACGCATCCTGCGGTCGTGCAGTTCGCCGATGAGATCGCGCACGACCTTGAGGTCGATGGTCTTGCCCATGGTATCCTGGTAGACATCGCTTTCGGACACGTCGTGCCCAACCTGGGGACGGTACTGGTGGGGACGGAACGACCAATCGTAGAACTGCACATGGGTGATATGGTTTGCGAGCAGGAAATCGACAGCCGCATCGCGCGAGTCGCTATCCTGTGGAGAAAAGTCGCTGAGAAATCCATACCGAACCGGTCCTTCGCCCCGATCGATGGAGGTCCGGGCCTCCCCTTCGATACCACCGCCGAGTTGGACCCGGGCATGGATTCCCAATCCGCAGGAACCTGAAGAAACAAGTGGCTCCAGGTCGAGCATGGTTTCGAATGAGACCTCGCCCGAAGCGGCGAGTTCCTCGAGTATTTCCGAAGAGAGGGGAAGATTGATGGTAACGATGGTCTCTGCCAAGCGGGTGATACGGAAACTCAAGGCTCCTGACGCTGCCCCGTCGGAGGGTATGTTTCCATGCAACCCGACACGAACGGGCAGCGTGAAGGCATCATCCGCCAACCTGGAAACGGAGGGACAAATGGAAAGGTGGAAATCATGTGCTTGTGCAGGACCCATGGCGTGCTCTCCTTTGGATATCCGCTACCCTTTGAGGGCTCCAGCTGTGATACCTTCGACAAAATAGCGTTGGAATACGAGGAATGCCGCGACGGCTGGCAACAGTCCGAGGAATGCGGCAGCGGCCATAAGCGGCCAATCGGCACCGTATTGTTGGAAAAAGAGCGAAATCGACAGCGGGATGTTGCGGTGGGCCTTGTCCTGGAGAAAAAACACCGCCTGGGCATAATTGTTCCACATGCCAAGTCCCTGCAGGATTACCACCGAGGAGGTGACCGGCCCGATCAAGGGGAAGGTGATCCGCCAGAAGGCCTCGAACCAGGAACAACCGTCTATGATAGCCGACTCCTCCAACGAGACCGGCATCGCGCGGATGAACGAGGAATAGAGGAAAATCGCGAACGGCATGGCATTCACCGCCATGACGCAGATCATCGCCCAGTAGGTGTTGATGCCTTTCAGCCGGATGAGCAGCGTGTAGAGGGGAACGGTGTTGATGATTCCCGGAATCATCATACAGAGCAGCAGGATGGTGAATATGGTGCGGTTGAGCTTGCCGGGAAAACGGGCGATGGTATAGCCCGCCATGGACGAGAGGAAAACCAGCAACCCGACACCCCCGGCGGTCATCACCAGACTGTTGAACATGGCCTTGCCGAGCGCCGAACGTTGCCAGGCGGTGATGAAATTCACAAAGTGGAAATCGGGCATCAACCGGATCGCAGCCAATCCGCCGATCGGACTTTTCAATGCCAGCAGGACAAGCAGATAGAAGGGGATGATGGCTACGCAAGAGATCAGGACGACAATCGCCAGCAGGTACCAGTCCAATCTGTTACGTGGGGACAATCGGGTTTTTCGTGCATCGGCAACGATCGTTGTATTCGGTTTCATCGTTCCTCCACCTTGTTGAAAAAGCGAAGCGAGATGAACACCGGTATCAGGATGATGAGGAACAGCATGAGTGCGACTGCTGTCGAGTACCCGGTCTTGTTCCCGTAGCACATCCGCAGTATGTAGATGCTCAGCGACTCGGTGTCATACCCGGGTCCCCCGTCGGTGAGGGCCAGGATAGCTTCGAATACCGAGAGGGATCCGATGATGTTGGTGATTATATTTATCTTCAACGATGGGATGAGCTGGGGAAATACGATATGGCGGAAAGTCTGCGACGAGGAGGCTCCCTCGATATCGGCTGCCTCGTAGTGCTCCAAGGGAATCGCTTGGAGCCCCGCGAGGTAGATGACCATGGTCATGCCCGCATACTGCCACACATTCACCAACACGATGATCACCAGCGCCAGATTGCTGGAGAGCATCCAATTGCCCTGCCCCGATACTCCCACCCGTTGCAGCAACAGTGCGAACAGACCCCGTTTGGGTTGCAGCAGCAAGTACCAGATGGATCCCATGATCATGGGACTTATGACCGCCGGCAGGTAGAGCAATGCCCGCACCACCTGCTTGCCGCGGAATTTCTTGTTGAGCAACAGGGCCAAGGCTAGTCCGCAGAGGTTCAACAGCGGCGCGCTGCCGAGTGCGAACAACACCGTCGTCCTGACATCCTGCAAGGCCCTGGCATCATGGAGGAAATCCACGAAATTCTGGAATCCGATGAAGCTGGGTGTGGAAAAGCCGTCCCAATCGGTGAAGCTGAGGACAGCTCCCTGCATCAACGGAAACAGGAAAAACAACGAGAAGAGGAGGAACGCTGGAAGTGCCATATACCGGTGCCACGAGCCTGTGTCGATGTGCATTGACAATCCTTCTGACGGCACAATCCGTCCCGACTAACATAAGGAAGGTACCTGCCGATGTATCAGTATACACCGGCAGGCAACCCTCGCCCAAGATTTCCGCACCACTTTGGCGATTTTGTATACAAAACCTACAGTTGGTACCAGGTACTTGCGTCAATACGCATTGTCCCAAAGCTTCTGGTATTCGGTCGCGAACACCTTCGGGGAGGCATAATCGCCATTGAGCAGTTTCTGGATGAGTCGGCCGGTATCGTCCACCGAAAGGCCGGAGGGGGCTTCGGTGGAGAAGTTGATGTTGACGTAGGCCGAAGCCAGGCGTTTCGCATCATCCTTTATGGGACTCCAATTCGATTCCACATCGATGAAGGCCGATGGCATGCTGCGGGCTTCCGAATATTCCTTCTGGACTTCCACACTGAACATGTATTCGAGGAACTTGAGCGCGGCGTCCTGGTGTTCAGAGGTTGCCGAGATCGCATACACACTGTCTTCGGCACACAGGACCATGGGAGACAATCCCTTGACGACAGAAGGGAATGGACCGAAGCCGATATTGGTTGCCATCGCAGGATTGAGCTTGACGATATCGCCCACAACCCACATTCCCTGGTTGATGATAACAGCTTCGCCACTGGCAAAAGCTTCCTTCTGGTTGTCGTAGGTCGCGGTGATCGCATCGGAGTTCAACAAGCCCTTGTCACGCAGTTCAAGCAGTGCCTTGGCGAAATTCTCCATGATGCCATTGGGTGCATCCCATTCCACCGTATTGTCCAGGAATGCCTGGCGGGATCCGGGGATACCGAGTTGCTGCTTCACAATGCCATGCGCCCAGAATTCGACAAAGTGTCCGAGTGTCCAGGAATCCTTGCCACCGAGGAACAGGGGTGTCTTGTCCGGATATGCCTTCTTGATGGCCTCGAGGTTGGCGACAAACTGCTCCCAAGTCTGGGCGTCGGAAAGTCCCAGCTCGGTAAAGACGGCCTTGTTGTAGAAGAGTCCGCCCATCGTCACGTTGGTGGCGACCTTATATTGCTTTCCGGTGCGCAAATCGGTGCATAGGTCCTTGACCGAGGGAAGTATCCGATTCCAGAACGCGGCATCGGAGAGGTCCATGTAGATGCCCTGGTCGATGAAATCCTGATTCACCACGGTGGTGATGTCGGGGACTTCTCCCGAGGCAAGCTTGACCTTTATAACATTGGAGGCATCCTTCTGGAACTCGTACTCCACCGTTATCCCGGGATTCTCGGCTTCGAAACCGGCGATCTTCTCGGCATCCCAATCCACCGTCTCCACCCTTCCCGAGAAGTAGTCGAGCACGATCTCCTTTTCCCCCGCACCTTGCGCCGCCACTGGCAGCACGGTTACGGCAAGCAGTACAACAGCAGCAATCAAACTGACCATAGTTGTCCTTCGCTTCATGATAACTCTCCTTTTACGAATAATAGCGTGATAACTCGAAATCGAGTATTAAAAACATCGCATGCGACCATAACAACGGGGTGGCCACCTTCCCCCAACGCTCTTCCCAAGCTCCGATCATGGACGGCTTGTTCGTATGTACCAAGACCTGCTCGGGCAACAGTCCACCGGTGGTCTGCTGCCGTGCGATCCATTCCAACTGCCGCTGTGCATCAACCGGACGATCCGTTGCGAGATAATACCAACCGAGGAAGGCTGCCAGGGGTATCCACAACCCGCCACCGTAATAGGTATCCTGCGGATACCGTTGCACCCCGCCCCCGTCGTGCAACAATTCGTGTTCGATCCGGGTGATGGTTTCGACCAACGAGGGATTGTCCAGGGGGATGATGCCGTAGGGTATGCCCAACCAGAGGAGGCTGGCATCGATGGTCTGGGAACCGAGGAACTTGGGAAAGAATCCGTCCGGGTGGCGATTGTCCAGTAGGAATTGTTCGATACGTGAGGCAAGCTGTTCCGATTCACCTTGTACGGTTGGTCCGACCCACCGGGATATCGCCTGCAGTCCGCCCCCGATACACGCCAGTGTGGCCGGGTGCCGTTCGTCGGCGAATTCTTCCCAGCAGTCGCTGTTGGGAAGCTGCCACACCATGCCGAGATAGTGGATCACCGCTTGCACGGGACCGGTCCAGGTATCGGGCAACATTGTCGCGCCCGTCTCCTGGAGGTACCGGTCTATGAGCCAGAGCCAGGAGCCGTACCCGTCGATCTGGAAATTCGGCCAGTCGGTCTGGTCCTCCTCGCCATCCAAGGTATACCGTGCTCCGAGAAACGCCTGCTTCTCCACGTTCGGACCTCCAGCAAGCAATTCGGGCAACCGTTCGATCTTTACGGCATGCCGGGTCACCGTGCGTGCGACCCATTCGATGAAACGCCGGCAACGTTCGGCATGACCTTGCAGCAGGAGGCTGTAGGCGATATAGGTCCCGTCGCGCAACCAGGAGTACCCGTACTGCGAAAAGGTGGGCCCGGCGGGAAACGCACCGCTCGCATGCTGGTGTTCCACGATACAGGCGATGCTTGTCCTGCGCAGACGCTCCAACGCGTCCGTATCATTCATTCTGCCTACCGGTTCCCGGTAATTGGATTCAATCACTCTATTGCACTCCTATTTTGTTAAGTAAACGCTTACCGTAAGCGTTTACGTTCCAAGTCAAAAAAAACTACACCCTCGTCGCCACCGAATCGCGCTCGGTAATCGAATGCGGCAATACGATGTTCTCGGCCGTACGCTTGCCTTCGATCATCTGCATAGCGATTTCTCCCATCTCCTCGATTCCCTGGTGTACCGTCGTAAGTGCCGGATAGGCCATGACCGCGTCAAGCGTATCGTCGTATCCGACCAGTGAGAGTTCTTCTGGCAAACGCACACCTTGCCGGTGCAGATAGGTCATGGCTCCCAGAGCCATCTCGTCGCTTGTCGCGAACACCGCGGTCAGACCGAGTTTCCGCTGCGCAAGTGTCGCCATTGCCTCCACCCCGCTATGGAAGTGGAAATCCCCGTAGGCCAGGAAGTTGTCGTCCAATTCGATGCCGGCCTCGCGTATTGCCTGCCGATAGCCTTCGATCCTCGGCAAACCGGCGATCCTATCTTCCGGCGAGCCGGTGATGAGTCCGATGCGCCGGTGTCCCTTATCGAGCAGGTACCGGGTCGCACTATAGGCGGCCGCCTGGTCGTCGACTTTGATGGAGGAGAACGGGTACGATTCCTTTCGTGTCGCGATCAGGACCACCGGAATGTCCATGCTCTTCAGGAAATCGCCGTATTCGTCGGTCATCCATTCGCTGACGAACATGATTCCTTCCACCCGCTTCTCCCGAAGTGTCTTGAGATACTCCATGGTACGTTCGCCGTTGCGGTCCGTGTTGCAGATGATGACGCTGTACCCCCGCTCGTGAGCTTCCTTCTCGATGCCTCGGAGCAATTCCGAGGAGAATCTGCTGGTTACGCATGGTAGGAGGATGCCGATGGTATTGGTCCGGCTATTCACCAGTCCACGTGCGATTGCATTGGGGGTATACCCGAGTTCGGCGATCGTCTTTTCCACACGGATGCGGGTCTCTTCCGAATACCCCGGCAGATTGTTGATTATCCGGGATACGGTTGCAATCGAGACGCCAGCCTTGTCCGCGACAGATTGAATGTTGATCGCCATGGTTCCCCTTTTCTTACGTAAACGCTTACGTATAGTTTACACGCAATCCCAGCGATGTCAAGAGAGAAGTTTGCAAGCAAGGTACCTGGTACGAAAGTTTGTTTTTGTATACAAATCCATGGACGTAGTATCTCTTTTCACGTCATGAACACCCCTTAGAGCATACCCGCATGAGATTGTTTGTACGATTCATCGATTTTGTATACAAAAACCATAATCGGTACCTGGTACGTGCGAAGCATTCACCAAATGTTTGCCAGGTTTCGCTCAACCTGCCCTGCATCCACATCCAGGCACACCTTGGTCACCGGATTCCTGTCGCGCAACCATCGATGGTCCACCACGGTCCGTCCCCGATCTACACCTTCGGTCTCAACCGTCATATGGAATGGAAGGATCGTGAAATACTCGGGATGCAAGGCACAGACGATTGCCGATGGATCGTGGATATACGTTTCGTCGGCACCAAGGGTATTCGCGATATAGTAATCCAACATACACCCGAACAATCGTCCCACATCGGATCCGGAAGATCGCCATCGTTCGGCGTCAGAGGATCTCAATCGCGAGCGCATGGTCACATCGAGAGGAACCATCGTCACAGACAAACCACTTTCCATGACAATTTTTGCGGCTTCGGGATCCTGTGCGATATTGGCTTCCGCAAAATGGGTTACATTGCCACGGACCGTCAAAGCTCCACCCATCATCACAACCTGGCCACGCCAAGTATGCAACAGGGAGTCCCTCAACAACACTGTCGCAAGATTCGTCAGTGGACCGGTAGTGACGATCGTCAATCCGTCCCGATACTCGTTCATCATACGGATCAGGAAATCGACCGCCGGTTCCTTCTCCACCACCCGTGGAGATCGGGGGAGATTTGCCTGCCCGACTCCATTCTCGCCATGGATGCGGGCACTTTCCGCATGTCGACAGAATTGTTCTTGGGCAAGGGAACATGTCTTGCCGGCTAAGACCGGCACATCGGTGCGGCCCACCAGGGCGAGCACATCCAATGCGTTGCGCACCCCGGTCATGGTGTCCACATTTCCAAATGTCCCGGTCACTCCCAACAATTCCACCTCGGAACTGAGAGCGGCGAAGGCAAGGGCGATCGAATCATCGATTCCCGTATCCAAATCAAGTATGATCTTCTTTCTATGCATCGATTGTCATTCCTTACAAGTCCAGGGAAAAAAATGCCACCGGATCGATGGAAACGATCCGGCAGCTTCCGGGTTCGGGGTAGTCGGCACTCAGTTCGACTGTTGCGTGTGGTACCGGTATATAGTTTCGAGCACCACTTTTATTTCCAAATCCCATGCCTCGATCAACTTGACGTTCTCGGTGGTATAGATGACTTCTCCAGTGGTGAGGTTCCCTGAAGTTCCACAAATACAAGCAGTAACGATGTCCCTGATGTGTCCAATGGTGAATAATGCCGAAGCTTCCATTTCAATGTTCTGGATTTTCAAATCTTGGAGTTTCTTGATGAATTCGGGCGATTCACCATAGAAGGCATCGTCGGTGCTGGTGATTCCGGCATACACACCGATTCCTTTCTCCGCAGCCATCTGCTTGGCTGTAGCGACAAGGAGATTGGTAAACGCAAAATCAGGTATGGCCGGGAAATTATCGGGAACGTAGAATTTCGATGTCCCCTCGTTTTTCATCGATCCGGTGCTGATCATCAAATCGCCTATCTTTATGGCGGGATCGAGGGCTGCGGAGCTTCCGATCCGGACGAGTGTCTTTGCCCCGATATTGATCAATTCTTCGGCGGCGATCGCCGTGGAGGGACATCCCATACCTGTCGAGGTCACGCTGATCTTGATTCCCTTGTAATAACCGGTGAAGGTCCTGTGTTCCCGATGGTTGGCCATGAGCTTCGCATCGTCCAAATAGTTCGCTACCCGGTCACTTCTTGCCGGATCTCCGGGAAGAAGGACGTATTCGCCTATGTCTCCAACGTTCAGTTCGATATGGTACTGTTTGGTGTTCTTCGTAATCGCACTCTTGTCCAACGCCATGTGTTACTCCTTGTGTATATATCGTAGGATATCTTTCCTAACTTTTTCGCATTCTTTCATGATTTCGGTTGGGTCCATGGACACCACGTTCCGGTCCCGCATCAACCAAGTTCCCGAGACCATGGTATCGGTGACGTCCCGTCCAGTTGCGCAATACACGAGCGTCGTGTAGAGGTCTCTCGCGGATTCCTTGACCAGTGGGGAAACATGGGGTGCCCTCAGGTCGATGGCAATCAAATCGGCCTGCTTGCCAACTTCGAGACTACCGATCTGACCCTCCATCCCCAGGGCTTTCGCCCCTTCGATGGTTACCAACCGCACCGCTTCGCGCACATCGAACATCTTCGGATCGTTTGCCGCCTGCTTCTGGATCAACACACCGATCTTGAGGTCTTGTAGCAGATCGAGCGTATTGTTGCTCTGCGCTCCGTCGGTACCGATCGATATTTGGACCCCCGCCGACTTCAATTTCTGGTAAGGCATGATTCCGGAGACCAGTTTGAGGTTGCTTACAGGATTGTAGGAGACATGCACATCATGCTCTTTCAAAATCGCGATATCATCGTCAGATAGATGGACACAATGGGCTGCAAGCACATGTCTATCGAGCACTCCCAGTTCCGCCAGCCATCTGCTCGGTGTTTTGCCGTATTTTTGGACAATCCCTTCGTTCTCCTTTCTGGTTTCGGAAATATGGGTATGGACTATCGCACCGGATCGGGCGGACAAATCCACGACATCCTTCCATTGGCCTGCGGAAACGCTATAGGGTGCATGGGGACCCAGTCCCGGGGTAATCAGGTTGTTGCGCGACTCCCACCGCTTGAGAAAATCGGCGGCTGTCTGCAAGGTTTGGCCTTTCGCACTATCACCATGTTCGAAAATGGTCGAGCATACGAATGCCCGTAACCCGCTCTGTTCGACAGCTTCGGCGGTGGTCTGCGCGTAATAGAACTGGTCCGCGAAAGTCGTTACTCCGCCAACAATGCTCTCAAGGCACGCCAATTTGCTTCCCCAATAAGCCCTCTCAGCGGTAAGGCAAGATTCTGCGGGCCACATGATATCCTCCAACCATGTGTGCAAATCGACATCTTCCCCCATATTCCTGAATAGGGGGGAATGGGTGTGGATATGGGTGTTGACCAGTCCAGGCATGACTACTTTCCCGCTGAAATCAAGTCCCTCCGATGCACGGACAGGTATGTCGTCGGAAGATCCGATCTGTACGATGGCACCATCCTCAATGACGATGCTTCCATCGGGGTAGAACCTGTCGGAACCATCCATGGTGATGATGCATGCATGCTGCAATACGATTCTTTCCATTAGAGTACTCCAAGTTTTGCGGGAGATTTTGCCTTGCGTCCGACTCCGACCAGGACCAGCAATGTGATGACGTATGGAATCAGTTGGCTAATCTGTTCCGACATCTGGATATAGGAGAACTGGAAACGTAGGGCTTGTGTAAAAGCGAACAGAAGGCTTGCCAGCAGTGCTCCGATAGGATTCCACCCTCCCAGGATGTTGGCCGCTATTGCCATGAAGCCCCTTCCGGCAACCATGTTGTTTACAAACAGGTTGCTGTGGACCACCGAAAGATAGGCACCGCCCAATGCGGCCAGTGCACTGCCGACAATGATTGCGAGGGTCCGGTACCGCATCACTGGAATTCCAGCTGTCGCCGCAGCCAACGGATGTTCTCCGATCGACGTCAATCGCAAACCGACTTTTGTCCTACCCAGGACATAGGCGGCGAACAAGGAAACGAACAGGGTGATGGGGATAAGGGGAGACTGGTCGGTCATCATGGTTCCGATGGTAGGGATCTTGTGCAAAAGTGGTACGG
>Ga0154462_109_pt2 | contig 22792 bp, 26 predicted proteins | sample RifGroC2_FD_105655 | JGI IMG/M metagenome (GOLD analysis project Ga0154462, IMG submission 105655) | Spirochaetes bacterium GWC2_52_13
GGGGATTTCTCCTACGCATACGATAAGGAAGCCTGTCGGTTGCACGGTATTCTGCAGGTACAGCGTGATTGGCTCTACCGATGGGAGACATTGAGCCACGGAGAACGCAAACGGGCACAGCTGGCATGCGCACTGTGGCAGGAGCCGGAAGTCATGGCGGTGGATGAACCGACCAACCACCTCGACAGCACGGCAATACAGCTGGTGACCAACGCCCTGGGCTCGTACCATGGAATCGGTATCCTGGTCAGCCACGACCGGACCTTGGCCGATACCCTCTGCAAGCGGACAGCAATCGTCCATGCCCCCCATATCCGCATGATGGATTGCGCCCCCTCGATCGCCTTGGATGAATCCAGCCGCATTGCCAGTGCGGCACGCCAAAGTGTGCGCGATGAAACACAGAACCTCAACCAGATAACTACGGAGCTCTCCCGCCGTTCGACTCTCGCCTCCCGACAGGATTCGTTGCGTTCCAAGCGAAACCTTTCGTCGAAGGATCACGATGGAAAGGCAAAGATCGATGCAGTCCGGGTTTCAGGGGCAGATGGCAAGGCTGGCAGGTTGAAAAGCCAATTGGAGAAACGCACCTCGAGGGTCCAGGATACCGCCCGGACTGTCCGAGGGGATTTGGTAGTCGCCAGATTGCTCGATTTGCAGGGACCTGTCGCCGGTATAACCATAGAAAGTGTTCCGCTCAAACGGGATTTTATTGCCCGGTTGCCGCAAGGGTTCTTGCGATTGGGTCCCGATCGGACTGTCGCGTACGGCCCGCTTGAGATCGGCCCCTACGACCGCATAGGGATCACCGGTGACAACGGAAGCGGGAAATCGACCCTTATGCGCCACCTGCTTTCTGTGGTGCACGATCAGGACATCCCGGTGACCCATGTTCCCCAAGAACAGGATAGCCGCTCCTGCCGGGAAGGCCTGGAAAAGTTGGATTTGTTGGATGCCTCCACGAAAGGCCGGGTCATTTCGAGTCTCGTGCGATTGGGAAGCGATCCGCAGCTGATCCGTTCATCGGCCATGGCAAGTCCCGGCGAGGCGAAGAAATTGTTGTTGAGCCTCCTGATCGAACAACCGGTATCGGTGCTGATGTTGGACGAACCGACGAACCACCTGGATCTTCCGGCCCGTATCGCCTTGGAACATGCCTTGGCAGAATACCGTGGAGCCTTGCTCTGCATCAGCCATGACCAAACGTTCTTGGACTCCCTATGCACAATACGGTGGCACATCGATACCCATGGCACGGTTTGCCTATCGTAGCGCAAGAAAAGTCCTGTCTGACCCGCCGTAACCAGGGGATGCTGTCACGTACTACGAATCATGGAGGATTTGCGTATGAAAACAGAATTCATGGAAATTGGACACATCCGTACGGATGGGGAGTATCGGATAGAAGTTATCCCCCGATTGCGAGACGGATTGGCAGGGTTGGAGGACTTCGGCCATGTGGTCGTCTTGTGGTTTGCGGATGCAGCATCTCACATTGCAGTGGACCAGTGGATGTTCGATTCACCCTACCGGTCTTGCGATCATCAGTTGGGTATCTTCGCGACAAGAGGTCCGATCAGACCGAACGCAATTTGTTCGAGTGTGGTCAAACTACTCTCGGTCGACAGGGAAAAGGGAACGGTGACCATCGATTGGATAGATGCCGATGCGAATACGCCTGTATTGGATATCAAGCCATATCATCCCAGTATGGATAGGATACGGGAGGTCGCAATGCCCCCGTGGTGCAGCCATTGGCCATTGTGGGCGGAGGACGGTGGCACGTTCGACTGGGAAAACGAATTCCGGTTCTAAGTCTATACCAATGCAATGGGGATATGGATTTCGATCAAATCCCCATTTCCCGGATACCGCTGGAACTCCCAACACAGCGATGCTTTCAGATCATGGGTGGCAAACCATTGGCCATAGATGTACTGGTACGTCAAGGCAAGGTCCTTGGGACCACCCTCGTGTCTGAACACCACATAATCGGCGGCAGGTACGGTACGCAACGTGAAGATCGGAGGCTGCGTGCTGTGTTCGGCCACACGTCTCGCGCAAAGCACAGACAAACCGTGCAGCTCGGCATCGTCATTCCATGCCGAGAATTGATGGAATGCAGTATCGTCGGAGCCCCCAAGGTTCATGCGATCCTGTACGTGCATGAAGGATGCCCAATGTTTATGGAACGACTTTTCGCCTAGTTCGATGAAGAAAGGTAAACCACAGAGTACGAAAGCCTCTTTTCCGACCAACCCACCGGAAATGGAGGTGGTGGCCCGATGTGCGGGAACCTGTGGTTCCCACCGTTGCAGGCACCCGTGGGGAACAAACCGATCTTTCCGGACCGCGCTCGGGGCAATATGAAATCGGCTCTTGAAGGCTCGTGCGAAGGTCTCGTAATCGACATACCCATAGTTTTGCGCCAGATGGGTTATGGGACTATCGGTCTCGGAAATCTCGGTGGCCAACCTGGAAAGCAGCCGTCCCTGGATATACGCTTTCGGAGGCATTCCTGCTATCGCGGAGAATAACCGGGAAAAATGGAATGGCGAATACCCTGTCCTTTCGGCGAGTTCGGCAACCGATCTGATGGGAGGAGCTCCTGGTGAACTGCCCTCCATCGAGCGTTCGAAAAGCGCGATCGCATCGCATATACAATCATATCCAAGCATGGAATCAGTATAGCACCTACCACATACTGAATGAAAGGTTTCAAGACCTCGGGACAACCATTGTTTGACATCGCTCCGTTTGTCCCCTACTCTAGGAATACGGATGAATCGGGGAGAGATACCATGCATGACCGAGGACAAACACGACCGGCTTCGTCATTGAAAGCAAAATTACCTATGATCAAACTGTTTTTGGCCCCGGTTATCTGGGGAGGGGCCTTGACCGCCGGACGTATCGTTTCAGCCGAACTTCCCGCTTTCACCACCAGCTGCATCAGGTTCATCATAGCCAGCCTGATCATGATACCGGCCCTTTGGATGAAGGAGAAGCGGTTCCCGAAACCGACGAAACAGGACCTGGTTTGGATATTCCTCCTCAGTCTGGTAGGGGTGGTCATGTTCAACGCCCTGCTTTTCACCGGTCTGAAGACCATAACCGCGGTCCGCAGTTCTGTGATGCTCGCTTTCACCCCCGCGGTTGTCAGTATCATCGCCTTCGTGCTGTTCAGGGAGCGGATTACGCTCATGGTCGGATTGGGAATCATCGCTGCGACGATCGGAGCTGTGTTGACCATCACCAACGGGGACATCGCAGGGATAATCGAGTCGGGAATCGCGATCGGGGACCTGTACATGCTGGGGGCTGTGGTGGCGTGGGCCGCCTATTCCATAATCATCAAATCCGCCATGTCAAACCTCTCGCCCCTTGCGCTGTTGGCGTACGGATCGGTCATGGGCGTGGTGATATTGATTCCCATCACCTTTTTCGAACACAGCTGGTCGGCTGTACCGACACTCTCGCCGCAGGCTATCTGGAGCCTCCTCTACCTGAGTATCGGGGCCGCCGGGTTGGCATACCTCTGGTATTACGAGGGAATCGCCGTTGTCGGCAGTTCGAAGGCCTCCGTATTCTTGAACGTCGAGCCGGTTGCCGCGATATTCATCGGAGTCGTGGTACTGGGGGAAACCTTGACGGTAATTATCGCCATGGGAGCCATTCTGGTGATCGGTGGCCTGTTGCTGACCAATTACCGTCCACGGAAAAACTCGGTGCTCAAAAATCGGGATCGAGGGTGAACCGCATCGCCTGACCTGTACTCGGATGGGTGAATTGAAGGGTGTAAGCGTGGAGCATCAGCCGCGAGGTCTCCGAACCCGAGCCGTACAAGCGGTCCCCTACGATAGGGTGACCCAAGCCCTTTTCATGTGCGCTGTGCAAGCGAAGCTGGTGGGTCCGTCCGGTCAGCGGTTCGAATTGGACCCGTGTGACCAGGGCCTTGTCCTCTCCAAACGGTTCGATCCGAATCTTCTGCCATACTGTCGTTCCCCACTTGCCGAGCACCGGATCATACTTCTGGCGCGGTCGGTTGTCGGGATCATAGCGGAATGCCAACTCGATTTGTCCCGAATCCTTGGGAACCACTCCTTCGAGCAGTGCCACATAACGCTTGTGGACCTGGCGCTTGATAAACTGTATCGACAAGTCCCGGTGGGCCTCCTGGGTGAACGCCAATACCAACAAGCCCGAGGTGTCCATATCGAGCCGATGCACAGACGGTTGATCCAGGCAATCGGGAAACAATCGTTTTACCCGGGCGACAACACAATCCTGCTTGTCATCTCCCCGTCCGGGAACCGACAATAGTCCAGCCGGTTTGTTCACCACGATGATCGAGTCGTCACGGTAGACGATATCGAGACCCAGCATGGCACCCAGCAACGGCTTGCACCGTTCGTCGCACGGTTCGTAGAACTGCTTGTGGAGCCTGCTGTTGGACTTGTTCGGTGCGCCGTAATGGAATTCGGCCATACTAAGCGGGTGGAGCCCTGTCTTGAAGGCGTGGTTGAGCAATTTGGGGGCACAACAATCCCCGGTGCCGGTCGGAGGAATCCGATTGCCGAACACCGCTTCCATCGATACGGTCGATCCGTCGATACAATGGAAGGTGTACAGGCCGAACAGCTCGCGCTGGATGGCCTGTGAACGTTCCTTCCGCTGGTTCCGCACGGTCTCGGCAACTTCCCCACTGGCCTGTGCAATGGTTTGCGAGAGTTCGGCGACAGCCTGTGCTCCGATTGCGGCGATGCGTTCGAATTCCGCGGCATCGACCACCGGGGGAACCCATCCCTCGATTTCCCATGCGCCATCGTATTGTCCGCTGAAGGCCTTGAGTACGACCTCCTTCCCGTCCGAATCGCTACAGACCAGCACCCCGAACATCTGCCCCAAGGCAGGCCCGAACAGGTAGTCCGTGCCGACAAGCCCCTGCCCCTCGAAATCGAGGCTGCCATGTGTATCGAGATCGTGTTGCAATCGCAGGCAATAGTGGCGGGCTTTCTCGGTGGGCAACGGGTTGGTCATGCTATGGTATTTCCTCTGTGGTGAGTCTACCAGAGTACCATCGGGCAGCTCAAGGTGTTCCTTACCGGTGGGTTCAAAAATACTTTCAGGCCGTTTTGTCGGCAGGATATGGTTTTATGACCTACCACTCCATTCTCGAGGCACGAAAAACCCAAATTCCATGCAATTGCCTGTACTAAGACGGCTGTTTGTTCTATTATTACACAAACTCGAATTTTTGTCTAATTTGACAAAAGGAATACAAAGTGAAAGAATGGACATTCGAAAATTTTCAAAAGCTGATCGCTTCACTGAAGATCAAGCTCCCCTCATTCGACCTACCAAAACTGACTATTGGAAATAAAACGGCTCCGATCGCGATCGTACAAGGTGGCATGGGCGTCGGCATCTCCCTCTCATCGCTCTCCTCCGCGGTGGCGAACCAGGGTGGCATCGGTATTATCGCAGCGAACGGTATCGGCATGATCGAACCAGACTATTTCAAGGACGGTCGGGCCGCCAATATCAAGGGACTGCGCAGCGAAATCAGGAAAGCCAAGGCACAGAGTACGGGAATCATCGGCGTGAACATCATGGTCGCGCTGGAGGATTTCCAGGAACTGCTCAAGACAGCTATCGAGGAGAAGGTCGATGCGGTATTCTTGGGTGCGGGGCTCCCGATCAAGAATCTCCCTGTCGCACAACTTCGGGAAGCAGGTGTGCAGGTGGTGCCGATTGTCAGTTCAGCCCGGGCCACCAACCTCATCTTCTCCATGTGGAAGCGGATTTACCACGATGTGCCCGATGCGGTCGTGGTCGAAGGTCCGAAAGCCGGAGGGCATCTTGGGGTTGCCCAAGCGGATTTGGAGGACAATGCCTTCTCGCTGGAAACTGTTGTCCCCCAGGTGAAGGAAGCTCTCGCCCCCTACGCCGAGGAATTCGGCAAGCCTATTCCCCTTATCGCCGGAGGTGGTATCTTCACCGGTGAGGATATCTACAAGATCATGAAGCTTGGTGCCGATGGCGTGCAGATGGGTACCCGTTTCGCCGCCACCGACGAATGTGACGCCGATATCCGCTTCAAGGAAGCCATCGTCGCCTGTTCGCAGGAGGACATAGGTATCATCAAGAGTCCAGTCGGACTCCCCGGTCGTGCGATCATCAACGATTTCCTCACCTCTACAACCGAAAGGAAACGCAACTTCTCCTGTCCCTGGCAGTGCCTCGCAGGATGCCGGGCGGAGGAATCGAACTACTGCATCTCCATGGCTTTGAACAATGCCCGCAAGGGAAACCTGAAAAGCGGATTCGTATTTGTCGGTTCCAACGCCTACAGGGTCTCCGCCATAACATCGGTCGGTGAGTTGATCCACGAATTGCGCCAAGAGTATGCCGCGGCCCTCTTCGCGGACAAGAAGACCATTTTTACCGAAGTGGCGGAACTGGCTGCCCGGTTGAGACACGAGTACAAGGTCACCGAACAGCGGGCTCGGGAGTTGAAGGATTCGTACCTGCAGGCACTGGCCAATGGTCCGATTCCCGATACGATCGCATCGGCCAAAGCCGAGCTGAAGATTGTGAATGCCCGACTTTCACATATCCAGCATGCCATTACCGAAAAATTGTCCGAGGTGTTCCAGGACAGCTCGCAGCAAACGGCCAATTCCTAGGATATAGCAGGCAGAGACGGGTCTAGAGGCGCATGCAGATGGACTCGTCCAAGCCTTCATCCCAAGGAGCTACCTCATAGGGAGAGAACGCCGTGAACTTGTCGAAGGAAGGCTGTTGCACACAGGCAGTGCCCAGCGCTAGAATCAGCAGGATGATGGTAAGGATTATCGCGTAGAACACATATCGCATGCGTACCATATGTGCCTCCTGCCTTATAAAACAACTGGGAGACACATATGATACATTTTCAGTACATGCAGATCATGTCAGACCGCTAGAACTGGTAATCGTCCTCGGTCAACACGAGCTCCCACGGGTCTGTGGCGGGGAACCACTCCCTGTGGTACAGTCCGTCGTCGACATCGAAGCCAAGTAGATGCAGTTTCACCCCTTCAGGATTCTCGATCGACTCCTGCAACCACGGTTTGTCCAGGGGAACGACCTCGAGCGAAGCATAGGTATCCAGGATATCATCGACAAGCAGGTCGTCACCCCACTCATCCATCAGGTACATCTCGTCGGTTACCAGATGCAGGTACCAGATCATGTTGTCCGAATTGTTGGTGATGTGCAGGACATCGCCTCCGGAAGCCGGTATGACGGAATCCAAATACCACAGGTCCTCGATACCCAGGGTGATATTCCACAGGTCGGTGGTCGGATACCATTCCTTCCGATACTCGTCTCCGTCGGTATCCTTCGCGAACACCAGGACCCTGGCATATACATCGAACGGCAGCAAATCGGCGATCCAGGGAACATCCTCGACTGCGATCTCGACAGTATCTCCCGAGCTGAGTACGGTTGGCCCCAACAGGTCGGTACCCAATTCCCCATCGACAAATTCGGCGGGATCCACCAGATACAAATCCTCCAGGTGGTACCCGGTTTTGTTCGTGAATACGATATGCTCCCCGTCCGATACGGGAATGAACGGTTGGTAGGCCGTGTCCAACGCCTCGAAAGGAATCGATATGTTCCAAGGGTCGGTCTCGGGCTTCCATGTCAGATAATACAAGTCCCCATCCGTGTCGATCGCGTTGAGGATAAATTCGCTGCCATCCTTCACCATGATAGCCCGCTGCAAATCGGGATAGTCAGCTAGGAATATCTCTCGGTACTGCTGGTCCTCCAACGGCGATCCTGCGAGCAAATTCGCCATGGTTTCCGATGCAAGGAACATGGATTCGGTGAACAGGTCCACCTTGGGCAAGGTATACCCGGTGGTATTGGTGAGTATCACCCTATCGCCATAGGGCACCACCGGCCGGACTTTCATATACCGCTTGTGCTCTACTGGTGTGGCAACGGATTCGGATGTGGGGGGTGCGGGAGGAACTTCCACTACGGGTGCCGGCTCCGGCACAAGTTCCGCCACTGGTGCGGCAGGTTCAGGTACACTTTCGACTGTCGGTACCTGTTCGACGGAAAGGCCCTGGGGTTCCACTGCGGCGGCCGTTGCACACGATGTAAGCAGAAACAGCATGCCGACGAGAGTAAGAAACACGATGTACAATGCATTTCTTCTCATGATCTTATTCCTTATGTATGCGAAAAAAACAGACGGAACAAAAAAAGGTGACACTACCTGCCCACACGTCTTCAATACCGTATTGTACGTGTAGTGATAGTCATTTTGCAATCACAACCTTCTGCATGAAGATAAAAATCCCCAATCCCAAGGCTCCGAAAGCCGTAGCTTCGCCTATGGGTGAATTGGACAATTGTCGTGGCGCATCCTTTCGCTCATTCCGATCATTCTTCTGGTTCTTGCCGCTACTTGGTCCAACTTCTTGCGATTCACTTGTCATGCATTCGGGTCATATGTAAGATACCATTCAATGACAACTTGCCATAGATACAAGATTACCCTTTGCAAGTGTTTGTTTAGTAAACACTTAATTTTCTGGAATTTTACCAGTTTTTCAGAATTTTTTATTGATTTAGACTACTCAATTTCGTCAATTTTTATCCCTGGTATGCACACTCGTATTTTCAACAATACCGTTGATTCTTATGCCAATTAGTCTTGGGGTTTGGTGGTTTTCTTCGCCCTATCCACAATCTTCTTGGAACTGTAGTGGGTGCTCTTTCTTACCTTGTTCCCGTACTCATCGACCTCGATGTTGGAGCGTTTCGCCTTGAGTTTTTGCACGCGCTTGAAACGTCGCTCCTGGATGATTGGAGGGTGATGGTTGCGCGACCGGTGGACCTCGAACGGGTCACAAACCATTCTCTTGGTTGAAGGAAAGTCTGCGGACTCTGTTTCTCCGTACAAAGAGGCACCGGTATACTTCTCATTGGTGAGGATGTTCTCGCTCTTGTTCTCACTCTCAGCCTGGGCTATGCCCGCATGGAGTGTAAGCAGCAACTCCCCCGCCTGGCTGAGGAGGTGCATCCTCTCATTGTAGATAAAGACACATCCACCTTCAGTTCCTTGAGACGCCTGAGCGTTACCAGAAAATCCACGCAGTTGCGTCCAAACCGGTTGATTTACTTGGTGTAGATCATGTCGATCTATCCCGCCTCACAGTCGGTCAGCAAGCTTTGGAATCCCGGACGCGAACTGATGGTTCGTCCTGACTTGATATCGGTATAGGTACCGACATATTCCCAGTCGGGATTATCCAGGATGTCCTCCTTCTCGAAGTCCATCAAGGCAGAGAGACTGTTTTCTGAATTATGGAAACTTACTACTTAACAAAACAAACAGTGTTATCAAAAAGCAGTTTCATGGCTTCTACTTCCAAAGAAGAAATATCCAGCAATATTTGAGAGGCTTCTTTAAGCTGTTGAGCATTGGATTTTTCCCCCGCGCTGCAAATGAGTTGTGATACCTCCCTCCACATGGGAGCAATCTCTGCAAATTTCACATATGCCTCATGAAATCCCATATCAGGATACAGGACATCACATTCTTTCAGAAAATCCCGGTACATATTCCTGAATAAAGAACCACCCGTGCCTCCCTCGTCCATTAATTGGCCTGCTTGGATGATCAGTTGTGGAGTCATACCCGGTTTCTCAAGCCACTTTATGATAGCATTCGCAGTTTTTTTGATTCCCTTGAAGGATATGTTCTGGATCGGTGGGTTCAGGTATTGCTCGGAATTCTTATTGACAGCGCAGGCAATGACGCTTTTCATGTCGGGCAGTTTGTCGGTGGCAGTTATGGTGAACGCCCTGTTCGGTGAGGACATGGGGCCTTTGTAATTCCTCGCTTCCGCAATACTCCACAAACTTGACTTTACCTGCGCATTCCCATCAACTAAATAACCAAATTCTTCGTCATACCCGTACATGGCTACATAATGACCAGCAAAATGTATATTGTCTCTAAAATACTCCAGAAAATACATATCCAATTTCAGCCCTACCGGTATTCCCCTGTCGATATTCGATTTTACATATTCCCATGCTTTCGCTTTAGAGGCAGTTTCTTTTACCTCCAATTTCACGTTCAATCTTTGCGCAATGTTTTCCGTTAAAACATCCTGCTTACAGCGTCCGCCTAAAAATGGGAACCCCATCTGTTTGCTATCCCAATAAATGAAGCTAAGGCCTTCCCCGATTCCAAAAAGCATTGGCTCTGAAAGTGTTAATCCGCAATGTTGAAGTAAATTGCCGACCGCCGTTGTTTCACAATGTTTCCCATAGAAGGGTGTAAAGTTTTTAATAATCATTGTTCATTCTCCTTTAATTCATGTAATAATTCGCTTATCCATTCAACTTCGGCCTCAATCAATTTGAGGGGATGGGTAAATAGCGTCCGTATATGCATGACATCTTGTATGATGGCTTGTTGATCCGAATACGCTTGAAGGATATTCAGTTTCCTTTTTTCAAGGCTTTCTCGATATTTGATAAGAGCTTCGTATACTTCCTGCTTAGTCAGAAAATGAGAGAACGCCAACCCTATGGAAAATTCACTGTACACACGTTGGGGAGCATGAAGTATTTTTTTTATCGATTCGCGTACAGGTTCCCGATAATCCTCATTGATAAAGTACACCTTGCGAGCTGGAGAGCCGTATTCTTCTTCATACCTCGAACCAATCCATCCCTTTTTTTCGAGGTTTCTTAAGGAATTATAGATCGAGGAAAAGCCGATTTTTGTCCAATTTCTCATGTTACGTTCTTCAATAACCGATTCTATCTCATACCCATAACGATCTTCTTCATATAACAGTGCAAGCAGGATAATTTCAATTTGAGTCAATTTGCTCTCCTTCCGATACGCGCGTATGATCATACCTTTTAATAATTCTCATAGCCCTAAGAGTAATCCACTTGTTCTGCTCGTCTTTTTCACCTATCGGGATCAGCAAACGGTCGCTGTTGTATATATTCTCCGCTCTCCATCTGCCCATTTCATCTTGTTTGGAGATGACAATCTGTATGGCAGCATCCATGCGGTTGTCTCTGATTCCCAAACCGGTCAGGATATCCAGGATTTCCAAGACATCCGTTTGATACATCAAGGGAAATCCGAATTTGAGCCAGCCTGGTTTCGATTTCCGGTTCAGATCATGGCTGCGTTTGTAAATATGGTGAATCAATATAAATTCGGTTGCTTTTTGTATTGTATCGTTTATTTCTTTCGTTCTTCCTTCTATCGGTATGGCGCTTAATCCTTTGAGTACCTTGACTACACCCATAAGACAGGTGTGTTCGCCCCAACACATTTCATAATGGTCATACGGCGGAACTTGCGGGTCATCTGTTACACCATCATTGAAACGCATGAAACGGGTAATCCATTCGATAGCTTTTTGCAGTCTCGGGTCATCGAGATAACCGAAATGTATCAGGCTCCACACCATATTCCCAGTCAGGCAGGGGATGACTTCGGTTGCCCTGCCGCCCCCTGTCCTTGCTGCTGTATTTTGTGAAAAACCGCCGTTCTGCTTCTCTTGAGAATTTTCAAGCAGGTATTCGCATTGTTCTCTGATTTGCGGGGTTGCTTCGGCACCCAATTCCGCAAGGGTAATTAATGACCACACAAGACCTTTATATTTGTATGTGTAAAAGCGGGAATAGGATTCAAGATACTCTGGTTCCCTTTGCTTTTGAAGTATATCGGGCACGATGCCTGTTTGCATGATTTGTCGTTTGGCGAACAGGACTTCATTGTCGTCTTCCGGCTTGTCCAAGATATCTTTTAATACAAAATAACGCACGGAAGGAATGTTAGCCTCCAGTAGCCAGTTCGTTGGATCTTCTTTCAGGAGAGTTTTCCAATCATTCACCGATATTACCTCATTTATGCTATTCTAAATATAGAATAGCATAATATGAATTTTTTTCAAGCTTGCACTAACATAAAACGCTTTGAAAAAAAAGGTGACACTACCGGTAGACTTGACTTCGATGCCCTATTGTAAGTACGAGAATCGTTACATTGCAATCGGTAATTTCAGCCAGTAGACGATAGTCGCCGATTCTATAACGCCAGGAGCCACCCAGATATTCTACCACGACTTTTCCAAACTTTCGGGGATTCTCACATCCTTGCAAATTCTTACGAATCCAACCGAGAATAAAGGAAGCAGTGTAAGGATCCAATTTCCTCAATTCCTTCAGGGCCTTGTCAGTGAAAACAACCGAATACATCAGAGCAGACCCAAATCCTGTTCGACTTCATCCAGGGAATGGACGACAGGCCGTTTTCGATACTCCTCCAGAGCCCTTTCGTATACGTGCAGATCATATTCATCTTCAATCTGTCGCATGACAGCTTGCCTGATCACCTCGGAGACAGTCATCATCTTCATCTTCGCATAATTTTTAAGCAATTCTGAATCCGCTTCGTTCAAGCGTAAAGAAATCGTCATATACCAACCTCCCAACTATGTAATACATTGTATTACTTTTCGTATGGCAAGTCAAATACAACCTTTCCCCACCACCCATAACTTCCACTCCCACTCCAATTCTGGTATTATTGCCCGGGAGGGGGCTTACCAGTGCGTGACCGTCGATTCGTTGCATTGCATCGGGGTGGCGAACTCACCCCCACCGACCACCGGTTGCTCATGGTCTGGGCGCTCGCATGCACCTACCATGTACGCACATGGACTTCCCTGGAATTCAATCCTTCCCTCTTACAGGCTTTGCACACAGCCCAGGAGTGGATCGACGGCAAGGCTACCACTGGCGATGCCATGAAGGCATCGAGGGCAGTGCATGCCGAAGCCAAGGGTATCGGCGACCCGATCGAACAACTACTGGCGCGCTGTGTCGGACAGGCGGTCGCCACCGCCCATATGGCCGACCATTGCCTCGGCCCTGCTTGGTATGCGATCAAGATTGTCCGTGAAGTCGGTGGATCAGTCGATGTGGAACGGGCTTGGCAACTCGAACAACTATCGTTTCTACCCCCGCATTTGGTGACTCTAGTCTCCACTGCCCCGAAATTCACGGGGAATCGTAGTATGCCTGTTTCGACTGACTAACCCCTGTTTAAAAAATTAAAAATTATAAAATTTTTCGCAACCATATCTTGACAGTTTTTTCGGCAAGTGGTATTTCTATTCCCAGTTAAGTAAGTATACGTTTACTTACATTTAAGGAGAAACATGAATATGTTGAAAACAGTACTCGTCATTGTGCTCTCGACCGCTGCGTTGGGAGCAACCTATGCCTCGGTGGCACAATCGGTGCAACACAGGACAGTGGCACCATTCTCGGCAATCGCGCTCAACGGTATGGGCACGGTAAACATCCACCAAGGTCCACAATCGGTTGTGGTCACTGTCGACGAATCCGTCATCGATCGTTATGAGACAATCGTTCAGAACGGCACATTGAACGTCGGATTCGGATGCACCTTCAGCCTGAAGATGTTGCGGGCAATGAAACACCTCGAACACTGCACCATCGATATCACGGTTCCCGATCTCGAGCGCATCTCGGTCAACGGCAGTGGAAAATTGGTGGTCGATTCGTTCAGCGGAGATTCCTTGAGAATCGATATCACCGGCGCCGGAACCGTCGTTTTCGCTGGCTCTTGTGATGATCTGGAGGTAAACTGTACCGGAAGCGCCATTTTCAAAGGCAATGAATTGCAATCGAAGAACGCGAAGATCAGCAGCACGGGAGCAGCCAACATACAGGTCAAGGTTGAGGAAAATCTTTCCGTGAAGATATCTGGGGCCGGGGATGTCACCTATTGGGGCAATCCACGCATAACACAACGCATATCCGGTGCCGGGTCATTGCATCACGGAATTTGAAAGAAGGAAGGAATCACATGCGTAAAGAAACACAACAGCCCAAACCGCTGGGAAGACCGGTGGCGAAGGCCGACGATATTCCGATGAAAGAGAAGATACTATTCGCAGCCATCGACCTGTTCTCCCTCAACGGGTATACCAAGACCTCCGTACGGCAGATTGCACGGGCGGTCGACGTGACCGAAGGGGCGATATACCGCCACTATGCATCGAAAGAGGAGTTGCTGGACGCGGTCTTCTCCTATGCGAGGGAATTCATCTTCACCCCCTTGCCTATCGAAGACCAGCTGGAGAATCCCTCGGGCATATCCGTGTTCCGCGGTCTGCTTGCACCGTTGCCGCAACTGATCACCTCCATGCCGGTTGTGATCAAGATTGCCCGGATCATGTACCATGAGATGCAAAGCAACGAGAACATCCGCTTGTACTACCTGCAGGAATTCGTGCAGCCGGCGGATGTGTATATCGAGCAGCTCTTCACGTCTTGCATAGAGAAGGGATTGGTGATTGCATGTGATGCCAAATCGCTGGCCAATGTATTCAATGCGTTCCGGTCGGAATGGACCTTCAGGCATTTCATTGTCGGTCGTGATAGTGAGGATGTTGGGAAACTCGAAGCTGAATTGGAACGCCATATCCTATTCTTCGAGCAGATGTTTTCCACATCACCGAATAGAAAGGGAGCGGTGCACACATCATGAAACCGATAGTAATCTCCTACTCGTTGACCGGCAACAATGCCGCCTTGGCCAAGCGTATAGCTAGCAAACTGCAGGCCGACCTGGTGGTTGTGGCGGAGTCCAAACGACGTACCATGGGAACCACGATCGCCGACTTGTTGTTGAACCGGAGTCCAAAAGTACGCTTCGCACTCTATGACGAGTCACAGTACGATTTCGCACTGTTTGTCGGCCCGGTCTGGATCGGTCACCCCGCCACTCCTCTGCGCAGGCCGTTGAAAAAACTCGTTCCCGCGATCGGTTCGTATGGATTCGCCACCATCAGCGGTGGTGCCGATGGCCCGAATGCGAAGCTGGGTATGTATCTGAGAAAATTGGTGAATCGCGATCCTGCGCTGCTGCTCGACCTGAGCATCGCGAAGCTGTTGCCACCAGGGTCGGAGATCTCACGAGAAGTCACCTCCGCATACCGAATTACCGACGCCGAAGTCGAGCAACTTGCACAACAGGTGGTGGAAACTCTGAAATGAACGGTTTCAAAAACCACCGTACGTTCCCTGTACCCGCTCGGGTATCAAATGGTAGGGAACCATGAATCCCGAAGCAAGGAAACCGCCTTCCCGATATCATCGATACCCATCGTAGAATACCCCAACAACACCGTGTTGGTGGTTTCCTGTTTCGACAAATCGGAATAATACCGGGACATTCCGTACACTTTCACCCGATTCTTCTCCGCTGAAGAAACCAATTCCGTTTCATCCATGCCATTGTATACATGCAAGACGATATGCAAGCCTGCCGCAACACCATCGATTTCTGAACCCGGCAGCATGTCCCGTATGGCCGAGACCAACGTTTCACGCTTACGCCCGTACGTATTCCTCATCCGATTGAGATGACGCTCGAATTGTCCACTGTCCATGAATTCTTGCAGGGCCTTCTGCTCGAAAGTCGGCACCGGACATACATGGAAATTCAATTTCTCGTCGAATATTCCCACAAGTTTCTCGGGCAACACCATGTAGCTGATTCGTAGTGCCGGGGACAACGACTTTGAGAATGAACCGAGATACACAACCGTTCCCTGCCGATCAAGTCCTTGCAACGATGGAATCGGATTGCCCGAATATCTGAATTCGCTGTCATAATCATCCTCAATGATAAATCTTCCCGCATTCCCATAGGCCCAGTTGAGCAATTGGATACGTCTTCCGATAGGCATGATGCATCCGGTCGGGAATTGGTGCGACGGGGTGATACATATGACATCGACCGGAGATTGCTCCAATGATTCGGGCAGCAATCCCTGTTCATCGAGGGGCAATGGCGTGTAACGTGCACGATTGCTCCTAAAGAGCAGACTGAGCTTTTCATATCCAGGGTTTTCTATGCCATACACGGTCGAAGCCTCGAACAGTTGCATGATCAACTGCAGCAGGGACTCTGTTCCCGAGCTTACGACGATTTGTTCCGGTAAGCAGACAACTCCCCTAGAATACCGAAGATATCTGGCAATACTGCTCCGCAATCCAAATTGTCCCTTGGGATTTCCCACTCCCAACAGATCCGTGTCATCCACATTGATACCCTCACGCATGACTTTGCGCCAGCGTGCAAAAGGAAAACGTTCCCGATCCACCCCTTGGTAGGAAAAGTCGTAGTCGAATCGCTGCTGTAGGGGGATATGTTTTGGCATATCCTGGAATCGCTCGCCAAGATCCACCACACCGTCCATTTCTGCTACGAAATAACCGCTCTTTTCCCGCGAAATCAGATATCCTTCGTCGGCAAGCTGGTCATACGCAGCCTGGACCGTATTCAGACTGCATTGCAGGCTGGCTGCCAGCTTCCTTTTCGATGGCAATTTTTCATTGCAGGAAAAATTGCCACAGGTAATCTCGCTTCTCATCCACGAGTATATCTGGTCGGACAGATTCATTGTTCCTTTTCTTTCTAGCTGCAGGAGGACGTGCTTCATATCTTCAACTCCCAATCTGGTACCATATAATATTCTATTTCTGATACTTTTTATACATTCAGTCTTACCTTATAGTAGGGCAATTGTCCAACGGCAGGAATAGTCAAAGGAGACGCAACGATATGAACGACAGATACGAACTCAACAAGAATCTCGCGCAAATGCTCAAGGGTGGAGTAATCATGGATGTAACGACACCTGACCAGGCGAAGATTGCCGAGGATGCGGGGGCATGCGCCGTCATGGCCCTTGAACGGATACCCGCCGATATTCGGGCTGCTGGCGGTGTATCGCGCATGAGCGATCCCGGCATGATCAAAAGAATCCAAGAGGCAGTCACAATCCCGGTCATGGCGAAGGTGCGGATCGGGCATATAGTCGAGGCACAAATACTGCAAGCTATCGAAATAGACTTCATTGACGAAAGTGAAGTACTTTCTCCAGCGGACGATGTTTTCCATATCGACAAGAGCACGTTCGATGTTCCGTTCGTGTGCGGCGCAAAAGACCTGGGTGAGGCCCTGCGACGAATCGGAGAAGGTGCGTCCATGATCCGAACCAAGGGAGAACCGGGAACAGGCGATATCATCCAAGCTGTTCGCCATATGCGGCTTATCAACCAACAGATCCGGAATATCCGGAACATGCGGGAGGATGAACTCTTCGAGGCCGCGAAGACATTGCAGGTACCGTACGAATTGGTTCGTCTGGTCTTTGATCTAGGGAAACTCCCGGTCGTCAATTTTGCGGCAGGTGGAATAGCCACTCCGGCAGATGCGGCGCTTATGATGCAATTGGGTGCGGAGGGCGTCTTCGTCGGTTCAGGTATCTTCAAGTCGGGCAACCCGGCGAAACGCGCCCAGGCGATAGTCAAAGCTGTTACCAACTTCGATGATCCGGACCTGCTGGCACACGTATCGGAAGGTCTGGGGGATGCGATGGTCGGCATCAATGAGCAGGAAATCAGGCTGCTTATGGCGGAGCGCGGGGCATGAAAATCGGGGTACTGGCGCTTCAGGGGGGATTTGCCGAACACTCTCGTGCCTTGGACACACTGGGTATACCGAACTTTGAAATCAGAAAGGCAACGGATCTGAACAAAGGCCCCGACGGATTGATAATCCCCGGTGGCGAGAGCACGGTCATGGGAAGACTCCTTCATGAAACAGGATTGTTCTTTCCACTCAAGAAGATGATCGATACCGGTCTTCCCGTTTTCGGAACCTGCGCCGGGATGATCCTCCTTGCGAGACAGATAACCCATGAGCCGAAGCCATATTTTTGCAGCATGGACATATCGGTGAAAAGGAACGCATTCGGGCGGCAGATGGGAAGTTTCCACACCACCGGCGAGTTCTTGGAAATCGGAGATATCCCCATGACCTTCATACGTGCCCCCATCATCGAGATGGAAGGTCCCGATATCCAAATACTGGCATCGGTCGACGGCAACAAGGTAGCGGCCCGAAACAAAACCATGTTGGTGACGGCCTTTCATCCGGAGTTGACCGCAAACCTGCAGGTCTTGCAGTATTTTCTCGCCAAGGTGGTCTAGAAGAGAACATTTTTCCATTATCGTCGGGAGCATTGCGGACAATCGTCAAGAGACAAGTATCATCCCTTGACGAATCCGCACGGATCATCCCAGGCTTTCCATAAGATTCACCATCTCAACTGCAGAGGTACCTGCATCGAACCCCTTGTTGCCTGCTTTTGTTCCCGCCCTCTCAATCGCTTGCTCGATGTTCTCGGTGGTGAGCACACCGAAAACAACCGGCTTCGCATAATCCAGGGATATCTTGCCGATACCTTTGGCCACCTCGTTTGCCACGTAATCGAAATGTGGGGTGCTTCCCCTGATTACACAGCCCAGGCAGATGATGGCATCGTACTTGTCACTCATCAGCATACGTTTGGCAACCAATGGAATCTCGAAGGCACCGGGACACCATGCCAAATCAATATCCTGTTCGTCGGCACCATGTCGCTTCAGGGAATCCAAAGCTCCGTCGATAAGTCGTGATGTGATGAATTCGTTGAACCGTGCTGCCACGATTCCGAACTTCTTGCCCTTCGCCACCAAATTTCCCGAATAGGTTTTGATCTTTTCCATGTCAATGATTCTCCTCAACTGATTTTTATGTCGTACAGATGACCCATCTTTTCCGATTTGATCCGCAAATAGTTCATGTTCATGGCATTGGGTGCGATCACCAGTGGCACACGATCGACTACCACGACACCCTGTGTCTCCAAAGCTGCCACCTTATCGGGATTGTTCGTCAACAAACGAACGGCCGCTATGCCCAAATCATGTAAGATTCTTGCTCCCACATCGTATGATCGCTCATCCGGCGCAAAGCCCAACGCAAGATTGGCCTCGACCGTATCGTGGCCCTGTTCCTGCAACCGATACGCCTTCATCTTGTTGGGAAACCCGATGCCCCGTCCCTCTTGCCGCAAGTAGACGAGAATCCCCTGGCCTTCGGTGGCAATCATCTCCATCGCCATCTTCAGCTGGTCGCCACAATCGCAACGGAGCGAATGGAACACATCTCCAGTCAAACACTCCGAATGCATTCTCACCAAAGGAACAGGCAAATCTCCGCCAGCCTTTGGATTTCCCATGACCAATGCCATATGATGGTTTCCCGACGGATATTCCATATAGGTATACAAACGGAAGGATCCGTATTCCGTGGGCAAGGTCACTTCCGAATCGCGAATGACGAATTCCCGGTTCGTCGTGCGCCATGCCACCAATTGGTTCACCGAGATTATGGGTAACCCGTGGTGCTGGGCAAATCCAAACAGGTCGTCTGTCCGGGCCATGGTCCCGTCATCCTTGAGTATCTCGCAAATGACCGAGGCTGGTCGCAATCCCGCGAACGTTGCCAGGTCGACGGCCGCTTCCGTATGTCCCGCCCGTTCGACCACGCCACCCCGCCTGGCTTTGAGCGGGAACATGTGGCCCGGAGCCCTGAACTCTTCAGCAACAGCATCCGCAGCAGCCAATCTCCGTATAGTCAAGGCTCGTTCAGCTGCGGAAATACCGGTGGTCGTATCGCAGTGATCGACGGAAATGGTGAAGGCCGTTCCCATCGAATCCTTGTTTTCTGCGATCATGGGTGACAACCCGAGGGTATCGATTATCTTCTCCGCCAACGGTACACAGACAAGTCCCCTCCCATGCGTCACCATGAAGTTGACGATTTCCGGCGTTGCCAACTCCGCCGCCGCAATGAGGTCCCCCTCGTGTTCCCTATCCTTGTCATCGACCACCACAATGATCTTGCCTGACCGGATAGCCGACAAAGCTTCCTCTATCGTATTGAATTCCATCGTTTTTCCTCCTATGGGAATGTTAAAATCCTTGCTCCATCAAATAATCCATGCTCAATTTCTCGCTTCGGTGTCGAGTTCCATGGGAAACATTGCCCCCATACTGGAGGGACACCAATTTCTGGATATATTTGCCAATCTGGTCACACTCCACGTTGACCATATCTCCAATGCGTTTTTGCGCCAGGGCTGTGGAATTCCTGGTATGTCCGACAAGCGAAACGGTTAGTTGCCTATCATCGAGGTATGCAACCGTCAGGCTGATTCCATCAAGGGCAATCGAACCCTTGTGGATTATAAAAGCATCCAATCCGGTCGGGATCCCAACCGATACCAACAGTGCATCGCCTTCTTCACGTTTGCCCAAGATCGGCGCAGTCGCATCGACGTGGCCGGCAACCAGATGTCCACCCAATCGCTTGCCCAAGGACATCGCCCGTTCGAGGTTGACCGGCATACCCGGGTTCAATCCTCCCAGGTTGGTGGCTCGCAGTGTTACCGGCATCACCTCCGCCTTGAACCGATGCGAAGAAAACGAGATCACCGTAAGGCATACACCGTTCACTGCGATACTATCGCCTAGGGAGAGGTCACTTTGGATGTCCTTGCATTCGATCTCAAGCGAATCCTGCCTGACGGAAACCACTCTTCCTACTTCCTCGATCAATCCGGTGAACATCACACCACCTCCCGTTCCGATTGTTTCGGATAGGCTTCGATAACAACGTCACCTCCAATCTCCGATACAACCATGCGGTCGAATCTAGGAGTAGCGGAGAGTTCATCGAATCCCACACCTTCCACTGGAGTCGGTGCATGTTTTCCTCCGATGACCAGCGGGGCGATATAGACGATGTACTTGTCCACTGCATGTGCTTGTAGAAAGGATTCGGCCAGGGTGCCCCCTCCCTCGACAAGCAAACTATCAATATGCCTGTCTCCTAGGTAAGCCAGGAGTTGCCGAACCATTTCCGTCCGATCATCGGTATCCAAGACCACAACCGTCGCTCCCAACTGTTCGTAGGCGCACAATCTCGGCGGGGGGATGAGTCTTGTCGTCACGATTGTCACAGGTGCCTGTTCTATTGTCTTGAAAATTCGCGCATCCAATGGCGTCCTACCGGTGCTGTCCATGACAATCCGGGCAGGATTGACGCCGACTGTCCCGACAAGGCGAGTCGTGAGCGTCGGGTCGTCCTTCAATACCGTTCCGACCCCCACAATGATTGCAGCTACCCTATTGCGAATCGAATGCACCTGTTGCCGAGATTCTTCGGAGGAAATCCATTGGCTGTTGCCTGACCATGTCGCAATCTTGCCATCGAGACTCATCGCGCTTTTCAGGATGACAAACGGTCTCCTCCTGGTTATGTAATGGAAGAAAATCTCATTCAATTTCGTTGCTTCTTGCATTGCATGGCCTACGGAAGTTTCCACCCCATGTTCATTGAGATAGGAAATTCCTCTCCCAGCTACCAATGGGTTGGGATCTTCGACGGCACAAACCACCCGTTTGACTCCTGCCTCGACAACTGCCTGGCAACAGGGTGGCGTCTTGCCATGATGGGAACAGGGCTCCAGTGTCACATAGAGGGTGCTGTCTTTTGCCGCGGTACCGGCCATGTGCAATGCATGGATCTCCGCATGGGGACCACCGAATTGCTGGTGGTAACCCTCACCCACGATAGCGCCATCCTTCACCAAGACAGCTCCTACAAGAGGATTGGGACGGGTCCTTCCTTCGCCGAGTTTTGCCAAATCCAAGGCACGATGCATGAATTCCAAATCGTTTTTCAAAAAAAATCCCCCAAAGAGTGCTCTTCAGGGGGGATATGCAGGCATACGCCAAATCAAACCGGGCAGGAAATCCCACCATATATTCGATTGTCGTCACCTCGTTCTTCTTCCATCCAGACTGTAACTGTCGGCTTCGGATTTTGACCGAATCTGCTCTTTCGAGCTCGCGGGCTTACGAACTAGTCGTCTACCGCCGGTAAGGTATTTCACCTAACCCTGAAGAACTTGTAATTAATGTTGATTCAATAGAACACAACCAGCCGATAGTGTCAAGATACACTGAGTGCAACAACGGCATCGCCAATTTCGCACGGTGATAAAAAAACATTCGACTTTTTCGTCAAACGATGCTATTACAAAATCAATGCCGTATGTGATGTTGTTCTCCCGACTATTCTTCTTCCTTGCTGTACAGGTATTCCTCTACCTTGTTTTCGTCATGACCGGCGTTCCTTCTCCATGGATCGAGGCAAGCACATACTGGATCATATTCCCGGTTATTGCGAATGTGGCATCCATTGCCATCTTGTATCATCTGAATAGGTCGAAAGGCATCAACTACTTCAAGCTGTTCACGTTCCCAAAAGATGGTCGGAAAAAGGACCTGCTGCTCACTGTCGGCGTATTCATTATTGCGTTTCCACTGGCAATGGTGCCGAATCTGCTTCTATCAAAGGCCCTGTGGGGGTCTATCGAGGCTTCATCAGGTTTCTTGTTCCAAAAAATACCGATTTGGGTGGTGGCAATAAGCTTCTTGTGGCCACTCACCCACCCGTTCGCTGAATTGCCCACCTATTTCGACTACTGTTATAAGCATATCGCTAAGGATATGAAAAGCGACTGGAGTGCATATATCATCACATCGCTGGCGTTGACATTGCAGCACATAACCTTACCGTTGCTTGTCGATCACCGGTATCTCATCTGGCGATTCGGCATGTTCCTGCTTCTTGCCTTCTTTATCGGCATATGCATCAAGTTGCGGCCCCGACTTCTGCCATATATAGCCATAGGGCACGGATTGCTGGATTTGCCTGTCGTGATCATGTTTCTGAGCCTGTAGGGAG
>Ga0154462_153_pt2 | contig 22727 bp, 21 predicted proteins | sample RifGroC2_FD_105655 | JGI IMG/M metagenome (GOLD analysis project Ga0154462, IMG submission 105655) | Spirochaetes bacterium GWC2_52_13
TGCGCAGGTGCTTCATATGCAGCGACAGTCATGCTCATTACCGGGGCTGATGGGACTCTCGGTTTGGGCTGTTCGGATTTTGGCTCTTGCGGCACCACCTCTGGCATTTCCACCGGTGGCAAGGTCTCGGGAACCTCGGTTTCCACAACAGGTTCCGGCGGGGGACTGATTTCCGATGCCCCGGGTTTTTCAACCGCTGGGGGAACGGCAGGCGCTTCGGGAACAACGGTGGGCTGCTTTCTTGGTGCTGCCACTACAACTTGTTCCGCATCGAGACGTGCCTGTTGCACTGCAGGACGGAAATACACTATCCCGGCAAACACAAAGACACCCAGCGAGATAGTGATACCCAATAGTATGTAAATTCCTGTTTTTCTCATAACCCGCTGTTTCCTATAAGCCCATAGTATCGCAAAATGCATCTACTTGTCGATGAATAAATGTACTTCTCCCCCAATTACGCAAAACATGGATAGTCGCGGCCCCACGCAAATCCTTCACCGCAATATCCTTCTGTGAACGCTCGATGCGAAGGAACGAATGGATTGCCACGCCATCCCGTCGGATGCCCCGAACAAACCGAAGACACACAGGGGAGCTGACATAACAGATGGCATCGCACAACACATCCAGTTTCATCCGATGCAACAAGGCTGCATTCAAGACTACACATCCGTACCCCTGCATCCGATAATCCTCCAAGAGGCGGATACATGTCTCGACCATCTTGGGGTGCACGATCGCTTCAAGCCTAGACAGTTGTGCGGAATCTGAAAAGACTATGGCACCGAGGCGCTTGCGGTCGATCTCGCCGGACTGGCCTACAATACCTGTTCCGAAACACTCCAGGAGTGTATCGTGGGAAGACTTGATCGCTTCATGTCCCAACTTGTCGACATCGAGCACAGGAATCCCACGGTGTTCGAAACACGAGGCAACATGATTTTTGCCGGCGCAATATTTACCGGTCAATCCGATTACCCTCAATGCATCTCTCCCCAGGAAGTTCCGACTTCCATGCTCACCCGCAACGGAATCGAAAGCTGGTACGCTTGCTCCATTTCCCGTTTCACCAACAGCTGCATCGTAGTCACTTCCTTATTCGGAACTTCAAAGATCAATTCATCGTGGACCTGTAGAAGCAACTTGCTCTGCATTTTCTGTGCTTTCATGGCTCCAACGACATTGATCATCGCCATTTTCATGATATCTGCCGCCGATCCCTGTATCACGGTATTCACCACTATCCGGTCGGCTCCTGCCTTTTCCATCTTGTTGCGACTCGAAATTTCCGGTACGGCACGTTCACGTCCTAGAATCGTGGCGACTTTGCCGGTCTTTTCCGCTTCCTCGCGTACGCGCTGCATGAAGGCGCTTACCCCGGCAAACCGGGTGAAGTAGTTGTCTATGAACGTCTGCGCATCCTTGCGGGATATCTGCAATTCGTTGGACAACCTGAAGGCCGACATTCCGTACATGACTCCGAAATTGATGGTCTTTGCGATGCGCCGCTGCTCCGACATGACCAGGTCCGGATGCACATTGAAAATCATAGCTGCGGTATGGGTATGGATATCCTCCCCATGCAGGAAAGCTTCCTTCAGTCCGGGATCGTCCGCAAGATGGGCAAGGACAACCAGTTCGATTTGTGAATAGTCGGCTGAAAGGAACACATTTCCTTCCCCGGGAACAAAGGCATCCCGTATCCGTCTTCCATCGTCGTTGCGGATGGGAATATTCTGTAGGTTCGGGTTCCTGCTCGACAGTCGGCCGGTAGCAGTTCCCGTCTGCGTATACGAGGTATGTACTCGTCCCGTCTCTGTATGGATCATGGTCGGCAAAGTATCGATATAGGTGTTCTTCAATTTCACCAAGCCCCGATTCTGTAAAATCAAACGGGGAACGATATCCAAGGAAGCCAATTGCTCCAACGTATCCGTCGCGGTCGAAAACCCTGTCTTATTCTTCTTGACCGTAGGCAATCCACGCTCCTGGAATAGTACTTCCTGCAACTGCTTGGTCGAGTTGATGTTGAACTCGTGACCGACTTCCTCGTAGATTTCCCGTTCAATGGTTGCGATACGATCGACCACTTCCGTATCGAAGGTTTCCAGTTTGCTTCTCTCCAGGCGAATGCCGGTAAGCTCCATATCGCACAGGATCCTGACCAACGGCATCTCGACGGTCTCGAACAACTTTTTCATGCCCCGTTCTTCGAGTTCCTGGGAAAACACTTCATACAATCGCCAGGTAATATCTGAATCCTCGGCAGCATATCGAAGCGCATCATCCAACGGAACATCGCCGAAACTGTCGCCCTTGGCAACAACCTCTTCATATTTTACCGTTTGATAGCCTGAAAGATACCTTTCAGCCAAATAATCCATATTATAAATACCACTGGCGGCATCAAGTAGCCAGGATGCAATCATAGTATCGAAATGCAGCACTGCCTCGGGTATACCCCACCGCGAAAGCACCTTGAAGTCGTACTTGAGATTCTGGCCGACTATTTCAGTCCGGTCCTCCATGATGCATCGCCGTAGCAACGCCTTGGCTTCGGCCTCGGGAACGACCTGCTTTCCTTCTGCGACCAGGGGCACATACCAGGCTTCGAAGGGACGGTTCGTGAAGGAGAATCCGACCGGTCGAGCAATCATTTCATCGACACTGGTCGTCTCGAAATCGAAGGCCATACGGCCTCCTTGCGCCATTTCCCGCAGCAACCTGTCCAGTTCCCCGACTGAAGTAATCGCATGGTAGGTACCTTTTCGGGACCAATCCTGCGAAGGCACCTTCTTTTCTGGCATGGGAGAAATCTCGACAGGTGTTGTCGCGGTACGCCTGTTCGGCTTAGCACCGATTGCTGTGATCAGGGACTTTGCCTGGGCTTTCTCGAACAGCGGTATCGCCTTTTCCCAGTCGACAGAATCCATGCGGAACCGGTCGGTGTGGAAGTCGGTAATATCGACCACATCATGTTTCAATGTGACCAGTGTCCTGCTCAGAAACGCCATTTCCTTCGATTCGACCAATTTCTTGGCTACGCCTGCCGACAATTGGTCCACATGTGCATAGATAGTGTCGAGATCCCCAAACTCCTGCAGCAGTTTCAACGCGCCCTTGGGTCCGATTCCCGCAACACCGGGAACATTGTCCGAGCTATCTCCGATAAGGGAAAGGTAGTCGATGATCTGGTCGGCACGAATCCCGAAATCCTCGAGCACTCCATCTGGTCCTACCATGCGGTACTGCTTCTCCCCCTTGCGTGGAGGACGCAAGGCTGAGATCTCCGGTGTAACCAGCTGGAGAAGATCCTTGTCGCCGGTAACCATGACACTGTGCACCCCCAGCTTCGAGGCACAGGTGGTCAACGATGCTATTACATCGTCGGCTTCCCACCCGTCGAGTCCGATACGGGGAATATTCGCCGCCTCCAAGATCTCTTGGATACGCGGGACCTGTGAATGGAGATCTTCCGGTGCGGCATCCCGATTTGCCTTGTAGGGAGTATAGAGTTCATGGCGGAAGGTCGGAGCCGCTGTATCCATGGCCACGACGAGATAATCTGGCTTGTATTCGCGCACCAACATGAGAAGGGTGTTGAAGAATCCAAACAACGCGGAGACATTGTTCCCCTCCATGTCCCGAAGCGGGCGGTTTATAAAGGCGAAATAGGAACGATAGATCAGGCCGTACCCGTCTATGATATAGAGGGTCGGTTTACTTTCGGACATGGGCTTCTCCTCGTTCGACGGTACTGAAGGATATCCTCAGCCCGTCGTAGGCAGGATGCATATCTTCAGGGAGATACACATCGAGCTCCACGTGATCCACCCGATGGTTCAGATGGGTAATATAGGTGGTACCGGCGTCGATTGTCCGGGCATTTGCGATAGCTTCGTCGATCGACATATGGGTTGGGTGAGTCTTGTACCGAAGTCCATCGATAACCAACACATCGAGCCCGGAAAGCAACGGCAAGCTGGATTCTGGAATGGTCTTGCAGTCGGTCAGGTAGGCGAATCGGCCGATCCTATACCCGTAGACTTCCCTGCACCCATGCACCAACGGAATCGGTACGAAGTTCAGGTTGCCGACCGAAATGCCGTCCATCGGAACATCGTGCAATATCAATTGGGGCAGCCCCCCACGCCACGGATTCTCACCGACGGCATACGGAAACCGTTGACGGATATCATCAAGTACTTGCGGCGGTCCATAGACATTCAATGGGGCGGTCTCGGAAAAAACCCGCAAGTCATCGATACCATTCATATGGTCGGCATGGTTATGGGTATAGAATACGGCATCCAACCGGCTGATATGGCTTCGCAATGCCTGGAGTCTGAACTCAGGGCCTGTATCGATCACAACGGCTGTATCGCCTTCGCTTATAAGCAACGAAGAGCGGAATCGCTTGTTCCTTGGATCGTTGGATGTGCAGACTTCACACGAACAACCGATTCTCGGTACGCCATGCGATGTCCCGGTTCCTAAGAATGTGATTTCCATCAAAGGCTATCCAATGCTCCCGAAAGAAGCCTCTGCAACGATTTCCATTGTTTTGAGGTGAAGGAACCAAGTCGGGAAAAACCATCGGAGAGCTTGCTCCCCAATTGGGATGCATCAAAACTGCCGAAGTCGATCCCATCCCCAGCCGATGCGAGAAAATCAACGACAGCTTCCTTTCCATTCTTCGCGGCTTCGCTGAGTTTTGCCTGGAATTCTGGAGTATCCATTCTTTCAAGATACTCATCGATAGCAACTTTAGGAACCCTTGCATCCTCGAGTATCTCAGTCACTGCCCCTTTCAATTCCTTGGCATCTTTGGACGACTGGTAGCTGAATCCAAAAAATTCTTCGGAAACCGAAGGTACGAAAAAATAGAGGACAAAGAATGCTAGTGCTGCAAGCAAGACCGCGGTAAGAAGCGATCCGAAAAAACTGAATTTCCTCATGGTTTCTGACTCCTTATGGAATTGCATGACATAGTACCATACTTTGGGGAGCCTCACCAGTTGTTGGTGACTAGAAGAACGAGGTTATGAAGGAAGCTCCGATTTTACCATGTTTCCAATCGGGTTCCATGGCGGCCCAATCCGAATTGGCATATGAGAATCCGAGTGAAGGTACTTGGTAATGGACACCGAAAGAAAATCCGGCGAGATTGAAATCGAGACGCATCCGGTAGGCAAGTGGAACCTGGGAAAAGAAATCATCCCAACTCTCTCGACTGAAGACGTTGTCCTCTTCTCCCATCCAGACCTGCATATCGAATCCAGGGCTGATATTCATTCCGATGAGGGAACCGGCCGTCAGGCTCAAGGTGGTAAAGGCAGCAACCTCGGTCGAGAACCCGACACCCACCATACCAAACAACCGTTGTGCAATATCATTGGCGAATACGGGTTTCCCATTCTCGGTGACATCGACAATCTCACCTTGTTGGATCAGCAGATACCCCTCGAGATTGACACCGAAGACTTTGGCGCGAAGCTCTCCACCGGTAGCCCAATTGTGGACATCGACCAACGAAGCATTCTGCAATCCCGTAGCAACCGCATCGAGTTGGAACTGACTGATTGAACCGAAGCCAAGAGAGAACAAGTTGCTGGCAAGGAGAATAGTAGGCAAGAGGAGTAGTAGACTGACAATGCTGGTTATTTTTTTCACAAGGCACTCCATGCCGAATCGAAAAATATGCCCCGTGTTTGCAGCACGGGGCCGTATTCAAAACCCAAACCCAATTCTTAGAAGAGGGTAATCAAGACGGAAGCTCCAAGGGAACCACCATTCTCAAAGTTCGGCAGCATCTTGTCGTAGTTGCCTTCCTCGAAGGTGAACCCGTCGGAATCGATCGTGTAGTTGATACCGAAGAGCAAACTACCAAGCTTGAGATCGGCAGTCGCACGATAGGTCATCGTGGCATTCATGAACGCTGCCTCAAAATCGGTATCTTCGTCAATCGGAAGGCCGTCAGCACCGTAAACGGTTGCGTTGCCCCAATCCTCATCGAATTCAACAGAGAGCCGAGGCCCCATGCCCAAGCCTACCCGTACCAGTCCCAGCAAATCAAGGGAAACACCACCGGTAACGATTCCTTCGATCTTATGTCCGGCATCCAAAGTGGAATACAGTCCTGCGACTCCAACTTCGGCAAACAGGACACGCATGCGCAGGTCGGCACCATAGGCATAATTCTCAGGATCGGACATGCCATCTTGCCATTCGAACCCCTCTTCAACACTTACGGATCCATTATATTGTGCTGTCGCACCGACACTCAGGTCAAAGATTCCTGCGAACAAGCCTGCTGGAACCAATAGAAGCACCATAGCCAAAACCATCATTGTCTTCTTCATGACAACCTCTCCTTTACTCAGGGAAACCGTGTCCCTTCACTTTGATAACATCAATGAAACCAAAAGGTTTCAAGTTCTCAATTAAAACAATGCCAATTGCATCATCATCCCGACTTTTTCATTGCCGGTCGATTGGAACAGGTCTGCCCATCCCCCGGCCTCCTGGAATCCTCCGATTGTCGCTTCGGTATCCACCAGGTAGAAAAAACCGACTTTAGCCGAACCGATCAGCACATCCAAGCCGAAACGGAGGTGTAGTGGTGACTCGACAACGACATCCCCAAAAGTAACATCCGAAACGGCTCTTCCAGCAATCCTGGCCTCAGCCTCGCCTTCCGCATAGGAAAAGATGGTAGTCAATCCACCTCCCACGCTCACATAGAGCGCATCGGTTACCAATGGAATCTGCAGCGCCACGCCCGAGAGCAACGACATTGCCTGTTCCCCATCATCGCTGCCACTTGGCAACATTGCGAGAAAGGAAACATCCAGAATTGAAAGCCGGGCGTTCAATCCGACTCCAAGCGTCCAATTCTCACCATGCGCCATGCCTTCCAAAAATCGTTCCATATCTTCGGAACCGTTCGTATCGTAGATTCCCGATACTCCCAATCCCACTTCAAACAAATTTCGCGCCCCAAGGGTGGACGGTATCAGTAGCAAAACCAACAGGATGCAAAGCAACGACTTGCGCATATTGTAGTAACCTATCCCCTCTTTATTCAATACCCATATAAATTACGTATCGATACTATAACAGTGGAAAGGCTACCAAGGATACAAATTTTTTGACTTTTTTTCCCCAACTCTTTCCTTGGCTTAATTTTACAATTATCATAGATATGTCATCTTCATGTATGTCAAGCATTAATGGGAAAACTGGTTTGATAGGACTTTACAGGTGGTCCAATTCATCGGTCCACAACGTGACACACGCATCGCTCGGCATGCGCAGGTCTCCCCGTGGACTGAGTGCAACCGAACCGACTTTTGGTCCATCGGGCAAACACGACCGTTTGAACTGTTGTGAAAAGAACCGGCGATAGAACACCTTGAGCCATGTGAGGATCGTCTTGGCGTCGTATTGTCCACCGAAGGCAACCTGTGCGACCCGATAGACCTTGGCCGGTCCGAATCCCCACCTGATCGCATAATAGAGGAAGAAGTCGTGTAACTCGTAGGGACCGACAATTTCTTCGGTGACCTGCGAGATAACGCCATCGCGGGCGGGCAGCAACTCGGGACTTACCGGCGTGTCGAGCACATCGGTCAACACTGCCCCCAAATCCTTTGAATCACCTGTCTCGACATAATAGCGGACCAAGTGACGGATCAAAGTCTTGGGCACCGAGGCGTTGACCCCATACATGGACATATGGTCACCATTGTATGTGGCCCATCCGAGCGCAAGCTCAGACAAGTCGCCGGTACCGACTACCAACGCCGACTCCGAATTCGCCACGTCCATGAGCACTTGGGTACGCTCGCGGGCTTGGGAATTCTCGAATGTCACATCGTGCACCGTGCGGTCGTGTCCGATATCGGCAAAGTGTTGCAATACGGAAGCGGTGATATCGATCTCGCGCACTGTCAGGCCCAATGCACTACCCAACGCCTTGGCATTGGAGCGGGTCCTCTCTGTGGTTCCGAAACAAGGCATGGTGATCGCCACGATACCCGATCGTGGCAAGCCCAGGTAGTCGAAGGCTTCGACCGCAACCAAAAGCGCCAAGGTGGAATCCAATCCTCCCGAAATACCTATGACGACCCGTTTTGTACCGGTGTGCCGCAAACGCTTTACCAATCCCATGGATTGGATCATCAGAATCGTCTTGCAGCGAAGGTTGCGGTCGGGGCCTTCGGCAGGGACGAACGGGAACCTGTTGAATTGGCGGGTAAGCGGAGTATCGGCAACGGGATGGGAAAATTTGACCATATCGTAGGAACCGTCATCGAACATCTCGAACGTGGTGCTGCGTCTTCGTTCGGCCGCCAATCGTTCGACATCGACCTCCGTACACACCAGTCCCTCGAAGGGAACCGTACTCTCGGCGAGCATGATGCCGTTCTCCGCAATCATATCGTGACCGGCGAATACCATATCGGTAGTGGATTCCCCGCAACCGGCACCGGCATAGATATACGCTGCCATAAGACGTGCCGACTGTCCGGTCACCAGCTGCCGCTTGTAGTCGGCTTTGCCAACCAATTCGTCGCTTGCCGATAGGTTGACCAGGATTGTAGCCCCCGATTGCGCATGTCGAACGGAAGGAGGGGAAGGCACCCAAAGGTCCTCGCAAATTTCTACTGCGAAGATGAAGTTTTCCAACTGTTGCGAACCGAATAGGATATCGGTACCAAACGGACAAACCGAACCAGCAACCGTTATCAAACCATTGTCGACCGGTGCCGAAACAAACCAACGGCTTTCATAAAATTCATGGTAATTCGGAATTTGCGTTTTCGGGACCACTCCGAGTACTTGACCGGACTGGACCACTGCGGCACAATTGTATAGTTTGCCTTTCCACGCAAGCGGAAGTCCCACCACAGCCACCACAGCCAGGTCCTCGGATGCCCGCACTACTGTCGAAAGTGCTTCGATGGCCCCTTTGAGCAAAGTCGGTTGGAGAAAGAGATCGGCACAGGTGTACGCGGTAAGTCCAAGTTCAGGAAACACCACCAACGCCACACCCTGTTTCTCAGCCTGAACCATAAGTTCGATGGTCCGATTGGCATTGAATGTGCAATCGGCGACTAGCACCGCTGGAGTAGCCGCCGCTACCTGTATGAAACCATCCTTCATCGACCTACCCTCCGATCAGCTTGGGAACCACATGCAAGTGTACCATACCCATTCGAACGTGCATATCGCAATGGCTTAGGCATCGTCATCTCCAAAAGCCCGCAGGGCATCCCGATCGATTATCCGGATACCCCTGTGTCCCTCCAATTCCAATACCCCTTCCTGATGGAAGGAAGAAAGACGCCGACTCAGCGTTTCCTGAGTCATGCCGAGCAGGGATGCCAGGTCACCCTTCGAAAGACCCAATACGAACGAGTCCTTCCCATGGGAAGCTTCGAGAAGATACCGGGCAAGACGCTGCTCGACCGACAGCAGGTTGGTCTGTTCCAACAAGCTTTCGGTTTGTTCCAGGCGTCCACTCAATTGTTCCATGACCTTGAAAGCGATTGAAGGGATGTTTTCCATGAGGGAGCGGAGCCGTTCCCAGGCGATGACACACATGCGGGCAGGTTCCAGTACGACGGCGGTATCGGTTTGGTTGCTCGGACTGAACAGCGAGAGTTCACCGAGGAATTCACCGGGACCGACAGTCCTGATCACCTGTTCCCGACCTTCACTCGAGAGTCGATAGACCTTTACCAGTCCGGTATGCAGGACATAGAGTTCACCCCTGCTGTCCCCGACACGATAGACCACTTCACCTTTGGAGACTGTGCGCTCGGAGGTGATTGCAGCGACTTGCATCATCTCATCATGATCGAGATGGTGAAAAATAGGGACTATATCGATACAGTTATACGGACCGTGCCCGTGACAAGTGCATTCCATGGCTCTACTATAGCCCGAAACGCGTGATGGGGCAATTGCTTGCCCCACCCCGACCTGTCCTACCGGTCGCTACAGTTTCGTATTCTTTCCATATCCCATCAGCCGGATGGCGTTGATTATGACCAGCAGAACAGAGAACTCGTGCACCAGCATGCCGAACGAGAGGTCGACCGTACGTACCAAGACTCCCGCAAGCAGTATGACCGCCACCAATATGGCAAAGACAATGTTCTGCTTCATGTTCCTGACAGTCGCCCTCGAAAGACCAACCGCATGGGTGAGCATGGAGAGGTGCGAGGACATGACGATCACATCGGCTGTCTCCATGGCGACATCGGATCCCGCACCACCAATCGCAATACCCAGGTCGGCGGTGGCAAGGGCCGGCGCATCGTTGACTCCGTCTCCGACCATGGCAACAGTACCGTACTCGGCTTGCAATTCCTTGAGGGCCGCCACCTTGTCTTGGGGAAGAAGGCTGGCTCGATACGAATCGAAGCCCAACTGTCCGGCGATGGCGCGTGCTGTACGTTCGTTGTCTCCGGTAAGCATCACCACATGTCTGATGCCGATTTTTTTCAAGGCCTTCAGCAATTCCTTCGCTTGCGGACGCACCGTATCCGCGATAGCGAAAAATCCGAGGACCCGCTCGGCACTGCCGACAATCACGACAGTCCGCGCCAATTCCTCTTCGGCCCGGATTGCCGGTTCATACATCTCCAAGGATATTCCATGATCGGCGAACAGGGCCCTATTGCCAAGCAGATAGGTCTTGCCTCCCAAGACAAAGACAACACCTTTTCCAGCAATAGGATTCGTCTCCTCGGGAATCCGGATATCTTGGGACAACCGCTTGGCACCATACCCGACGATAGCTTTGGCTATCGGATGCTCGGCATAGGTCTCGCCGCTGGCCGCGATGGCCAACAGTTCGTCACGATCGATATCGAATGCTTGCAGGGAAACAACCTCGGGCTCTCCCTTGGTTACGGTTCCGGTCTTGTCGAAGGCAATCGCCCGGACAGTACCCAGCCGTTCCATGACATCGCCACCCTTTACCAGGATACCCTTTTTCGCACCGTTTCCGATTCCTGCGACTATCGAGACCGGGGCACTGATGACCAAGGCCCCCGGACATGCGATAACCAGTAATGTAAGCGAGAGACGGATATCGCGGGTAAACAGGAACAATGCCAGCGAAAGGACCATGATTCCAGGCGTGTAGTATTGCGAGAACCGTTCCAGGAACTTCTGTGTCTTCGCCTTCGCATCCTGCGCCTCTTCGACGAGTTCCAGGATACGGGCAAAAGTAGTCTGGTCCCCGACTTTTTCCGCCTCTACGATCAGATAGCCCGATTCGACGACAGTTCCGGCAAAAACCTGTTGTCCCACCTGGCGTTCCACAGGAAGCGACTCGCCGGTCACCGTCGACTGGTTCACATACGCAAGGCCATCCTCAACCGTTCCGTCCACGGCAATCCGTTCACCCGGTTTGACAATGACCCTGTCACCCTGTACCACCGACTTGGGGTCGACTACCTCTTCCTTGCCGTTCTTGACGATCCGAGCCGTCTCAGGAGCAAGATTCAGCAATGCCTTGATCGATGAACGTGTCTTCTCCAATGTCTTGGCCTCAAGGTATCCGCCAAACAGGAACAGGTAGGTGACCGCAGCGGCTTCCCAGTACTCGCCGATTATCACGGCACCGATAGTCGCAACCGATACGAGCACTTCGATACCGACAATGCGGTATCGCAAGGCACCGATTGCCTTGCGGACAACCGGATATCCCGCCAAGGCTGTCGATGCGAGCATAACAGCAATGGTGACGGGAAGATATCCATAGAGACGATGCAAGATGAACGATGCAACGACGAGAACTGTAGCCACAATCAGGGTGGAGGTCTTGTGCATATTATTTTTCCCCGAGCACCTTGTAGCCGAGAGCTTCTATGCGCTGCTTGACTTGTGCGGTGGAAACGATACTTTCGTCGATCTCGGCCTTCACACGGGACGAGTTGAACAGGACCTCGGCTTTCACGACACCGTCGGTCTTCTTCATCATACCATCGATCTTCGCCATACAACTCGGGCAAGTCAGGGTTTCCAGTTGCAATGTAATGTGCTTCATACAGCACCTCCTTGTTTAACAGATACCCTGTTGTACACCCTGGTACCGATAGTTTCCTTGACGTAGGTCAAAAATTCAAAATATTTTCCTTTTGGTTACTAGTGGCCTGTACAAGATGTTCTTTTTCAGTCATGGCCTATTGGTATGACTTGACAGGATTCCTCATCCGTGCGGATATCTTGGCATGCAGGAAAATCTACGGACTTCACCGCAAAATGAACCCATTACAGAAGAAATCAACCGGTGGGTGTTCAATCGCAAGGCATTACCCTTCGAAGTGGTGCTCGGCACGTTGACATCCGCACTTGAGCCTCGCACACTTACAACCAACGGTGGCTTTTTGTTCAAAGCAGGTTTGGACAGCTCTGTATTCCATTTAGGATTCATTCCAACCCTTAGTGTGGGTGAAAGGGGCTATCATTACGATATCCACTTGAAGCACGAAGACGTCTTCACGCTTATCGGAAACATCAGCACGCAACGTGAACTCTCAATAATTTTTAAAAACGCAACGATGCAAGAGTCTGATCTGCCTGCCTACAGGCGCGTCTACCAAAAGCTTGCCCAATTGCTGCTTGCTGCAAGTCCCAACCTGCCTCTGACCCTTGATTGGATCACCACTCATCTGCTGCAGCAGAAGCAGATTTTTCCCGAGGTACCGCAGACACTCGAGGAAATGGCTTGCCTCACTGATTCCAAATTGGTGAGCTGTACCAACAGAACCTTGTGACTGAGCTTGGAGCGGATCGGACAGAAGGTGCGGACACGGAAGCGAAAATCAGGATGTCGCAAACCTCTTGGCACCACTTCACAATTTCATTATACAATTGTCATATTTTTAGTAACAGTTAACTCCAGGATATGATATTGTCATAAATTAGGGATTTGTCAGATTAATCTCGAGGAGCTACCCATGGAACATGGACCTGCAGTGGAATACCAGGAAGAAACAGCATTGTCGGATTACAAAACAAAAATCGGGCTCAGGTTTTTTGCGATTTACGGCGCAGCCTTCGTTGGCTTTGTGCTTATCAACACCTTTGCCCCGCAGTTGATGAAGGTGAAGGTTCTGCTGGGTTTGAATCTCGCGGTGAGCTATGGGTTCGGACTCATCCTCCTTGCCATCATCATGGGCTTGGCCTACAACGCCGTCTGCACAAAGAAAGAACATGAGTATGAGATTTTGGCAAAGCAAGCCGAGGCTACAAGTAGCAAGGGGGCCGGGAAATGACGTATGATCCATCAATCCTAGCTACTTTGCTATTCTCCATCATAGTAATAATCGTGCTGGCTATTTCCATATATTTCTCGCGGCAGGCCTCCTCGTCCAAAGGGTATTTCGCCGCCGGGGGAACCATCCCCTGGACTATCAATGGAGTGGCGTTCGCGGGTGATTACCTTTCCGCTGCCTCGTTCCTAGGAATCTGCGGTATGATCGCGCTTTCTGGTTACGACGGTTTCCTGTATTCCATTGGGTATCTTGCCGGTTGGATCGTTGCCTTGTTCGTCATCGCCGAACCTCTGAAACGATTGGGCAAGTTCACCTTCGCCGATGCTCTTGATTCCCATTTCAATTATCCTACCATCCGTTTGGTGGCGGGAATAAGCACCTTGGTGGTCTCCATTTTCTATCTGATCCCACAGATGGTCGGAGCTGGCGCGCTTGTCACCCCGTTGTTGGGATTCCCCCATTGGGTGGGTGTGGTTTTTGTCGGTGGTCTGGTCATATTCATCGTGGCTACTGCAGGAATGAAGGCCACCACCTACGTACAGTTTATCAAAGGAACACTCCTTATTGTTTTCTCGCTCGTGCTGGTCATTGCCATCCTAGGCAAAGGTCTTGCGACCTCACCTTCGGAAAGCTACCATGAGTTTGTCACCCTCACAGGTTCGATACAGGATGGAAAGATCATCGGGATTGATGAACCGGGTTATAGCATAACCGGTGAAGTCACAGCCAAAGGGCATACGTTCGTGCGGCTCGAACGGGACGAAGTGGAACGATGGTATCTCAGCGATACCACAAGTGGAAAGGCTCTCCTGACTGAAACACTCACTGTGGTATCGGCTCCGGGTTCCGTGACTTTATACAATGGATTGCCTAAGGAAGCTGAAGCCTTCTATCAGGTGGGTCATGTGGACACCTTGATTGTCAATGGAGAAGAAGTTTCAGCCACAGGTCCGATTGGACCCTTTACGTACATAGAGACCATTGAAGATAGCACGGTAATCCGTTTTATCGGTATTTCCTTTACCTTCGAAGATGAATCTGTAGCGCTTTGGTACCAAGAGCCAACGGCAGGAACCGAACTTATGCGACCAGGTTTGGAGTTCAAGGTGGATAAGGGATCCACCCCTCTTTCGAAGTTGAATTTCGTATCCCTCATGGTGGCATTGTTCTTTGGCACCTCGGCTCTACCGCATGTGCTTATCCGTTACTATACGGTTCCAAGTCCGAAGGATGCCCGCAAATCTACTATTCTTGCAATCGCCGCTATCGGATTCTTCTATGTGCTCACGTTGTATATCGGTTTTGGTGCGATGGTGAACGGAGTGATCGATGTGCAGAACAGCAATATGAGTGCCCCACTTTTGGCGAAATCGTTTGGCGTTTTGTTGTTCGCAGTAATCTCAGCCATCGCGTTCGCAACTGTGCTTGGAACCGTCTCCGGTTTGATTGTAGCTGCTTCGGGAGCCGTAGCACACGATATGATGAAAAGCCTCTTCCGTAGACGTGACATCACCGATGAACAGCGTGTGGTGATTGGGAAGATTGCTGCCATAGTGGTGGGAGGCATCGCGATTGTGCTTGGCATACTGTTCGAGGGGATGAATGTCTCCTTTCTCGTCGGGTTGGCCTTCTCAATCGCAGCTTCGGCGAACTTCCCCGCCATTATCATGATGCTTTTCTGGAAAAAGACGACCGCCAAGGGTATTGTAGCTTCGGTTCTGGTTGGCATGGTCTCTTCCTTGGCCATCATTCTGGTATCGCCTAGCATGTTCGTACGGTACGGGATGGATCCGGCGAGTTCACCAATCGGACTCGACAATCCGGCGATTATCTCGATCCCTCTCAGCTTCATCGCTTTGGTGGTGGTTTCGTTGATTACCAAGAAGAAGAAAGCATAATCGTTTCTCATCATCTCAACTGACACGGATAGTTTTTGGTTACCAGGTAAAAACTGTCACGTGTCATTTTTCTGGAAATCTCAAATTCCAGGTCCGCCACACCGTTTGGATAGTCTCGACTACATAGCCGAAGATCATGACCACCACCAGGAATGTCGGCAGATTGTTCCAGAATTTTTGGAAGAATGGGTTTGCGCCGGTACCCTCACCAAATACTTGTGCCATCTGGATGGCAAAATCGGGATTCCAAATACCGGTGCCAGCAACGATGTACAGGGAAATGCACAGGGAGAGAAGCTTGAGTCCGATGGTGAGCAAGGCAAGGCGTTTGGTCTGGACCCCACTATACAGTTTTGCGAACTCGATACCCATTGCTATCGCGATGGTGAGATTGAACAGGATAAGCACCCGTTTGAATACTTCAGGAACAAAGGGATTGATGAAGTGTGTATAGTTTTCGATCTGGGTAACCTTGAGGAGCCAGGAGGATGCATTCAAGATCGCAAAAACCACAACGAGGAAGACGAGCGACACAATCGGCTCGCTGTGGGGAATTATCGCCGACTTCTGGGGAATATCGGGAAGATCGTCCAACGACCACTGTTCCAACCGTTCGGATTTTCCCAACCTCCGCTGGTTCCATTCCATGATGGCGAATGTCGCTGTTATCCAGGCGAATGCCTGGGCATAGGCTGCGAACAACGTACCGACCATGTTTCCAATTATGGATCCTACCGATTCGGGCGGATTGAAGGCAAAGCCTATCGCGAGTGAAATCACTATACCGAGACTCACCGCAAATCCGACAATCTTCAATACAAGTATATAGAAATCGAAGTACCCGGAACCGATCAGATGCCGCTGCACCCCACGGTACCGATCCGCAAGTTCCGCAGGGTCTCCCATTTCCATCAACACCGTGACCACAGATTCAGGGTCTTCCGGTCGGTTCTGGACCATTTCATCGATCAAGGAGTGCAATTCCATGGACACATCTTGCCGTTGGGCGGTCGGCAACCGCTTGGTCACCGCATAGACATACCTTTCCACCAAATTATCATGTACTCCACCCATTCTTGTCACTCCTCCTTGAGCAAACCGATCATATGCTTGGTAATCGTCTGCCATTCCTGGGAGAGCAGGTCCAACATATGCCGGCCATTGTCTGTCAGAACGTAATACTTGCGGGGTTTGGAGCCCGAAGTTTCCCACATGCTGTCCAACAATTGCTGTGCTTCGAGTCGTCTGAGCAATGGGTACAAGGTTCCTGGTTCTGCCTGGATTCCCTTTGCTCCCAACTCCTCAACCAACGAGTAACCATATTGGGGCTTGCGCAACTGGCTCAATACGCTCAACACCAAGGTTCCCCTGCGCAACTCGAGGCTTAAATTCGCAAAGTTCTTTTGAAACGCATCCTGATCAGATTCTTTCATGCCCGCATCTTACTGTATGGCATACACTATTGTCAAGACAATAGTAAGGGGTGTCCCCCGCAATTCGCTTGGAACACCCCAATTCTTCTGTAGAAAGAGTTCGGTCAACGACCGGTCAAGATCTCTGTCAACCGTTCATTGGAAATATATTGTGCCTCGTAGGGCTTTCCAAAACGGTTCAACAAACCGGCGAAGGAACGCATATGGTTCTCCGAACCGCGCAGCAGCGCGCTATAGACACGGACAGTATCGGCATCGTCGGTTTCGGCCAGCAATTCCTGCAAATCGTAGATATCCAGGTCCTCGATTATTGCACCGACAGTCAAAGCATCGAGCGCGGAAGTATATCCGAGGGTAACCAACTCATCGTACAACGCTGCGATCTTCGGATTGGTGAATTCACCGACCTCGGCATTGGCGACCGGATCCTCAATGCCTTTGCTCGCAAGCAAGAGTGCGACCGCATCCATGTGTTGCTGTTCGCTCCGTGCGATATTGGCAAACGTCTTGATACCCCACTTCTCATACAATGCGAGATAGACATCGCGTGCCAACTTTTCTTCCTCCCGCATCAGCAGGATACCTTCATCGATGGATACAGGAGACGTCGCAGCTGTCTCTGGACCACTTGGGACAGTCGTCGATCCGGGATTTTCCTCCATATACTCCACCGCACCTTGTGCCGCGAGGGTACCCATTGCAAGTATCAACAATACCGCCATTGTAGCAATTGTCAGAATTCTTTTAGCCATGACAGCCTCCTATACCCTAAGGGTACTTACCGGGACCACACGGGACCGAAAGAGGCTCCGCCATAGTTCTGATTCATGGGCGAACGTCCAGCACCCTGGTTCCCTCTTGCTGGACCACGATTCGACATTACTGGTGCGGATTGCACCGCATAGCGGCCTTGCATGCCCATGGTGCCATAGGACTGCCGGGCAGCGATATTCCGGTTGCTTTGCATTTCGTCACGGAATGCGGCACGTTCTTCCTGGAGGAGGAGGAAAGCTTCGGTATCGAAATCTTCTCCATCATACAGGGGACAATCGGCAAGTGTCTCGGCATCGAGCGTCTGCCAGCGTTGGATAGGACGGGTCACATCGTCACCGTCTGTTGTCGACGCGACAACGGCACCAGCTCCAAAACTTCCTCTACCCATCACACCGGCGCTGACAGTAGCAGCGACCATGAGAAGCACCAGGACCATGACCAATACGTTTTTCTTCGTAACCATACAGTTCTCCTTCGAGCTCATCGGCTCTTGTTTGGTTTCTAACCGAAGGATACTGCGTGTCCATATGCTCAAGCTGAACGATAGGTAAAGATTGGGTAAATGATGATTACTTTCTGGAAATATATCCGCCGCTGATAATCTTGGAGTCGTTGACTACAATAACTGCTCCCGGAAGCTTGGTATTGATGAGGCTGACCGCCTGGGCAATCCGTTTTCGTTTGAGATGCAGAAGCAACAGGTCGCGATTCCCGTTCCGTCCGGTACCTTTCATGACTGTCACAGCGAAATTTTCTTTCCGCAAGGAATTCGCCAAATCTTTGCTTTCGGGAGATTCGGGGACGATCACCTGTACCGAGCTGAGACCGAATGCCAACTTGTCCTCGAACCAGGATCCCATGTAGTTGCCGACCGCAAATGCAAGTGCGAAAACCACCATCCGTAGGGGGTCCTCTTGAAATCCCTGCAAAACAGTTCCCGTAATCAACAACCACAGCAAGCTGTCGAAGAATGCGACGATGGTTCCCTTGACCCGTTCACCACGATTGATAAGGACCATTCGAATGGTGGAAACCGTAACTTCAAGTATCTTTCCAAAAAAGATGACAAAGTAGATCCAGATACCAAGGTTTTGCAAGAAATCCATGAAAATTCCTCCAAGTTGCAATGCCACATGCCAGTATAGTCCGAATCACGGTGAATTGGAATGAAATGTATCAATATTTCCAGGGCAAGCCCAGGAAAGAGAAGGCTTTTCCGCTCGCTTCGTTTAGCAATCAATTTGACGGCGATACAATAGGAATGAAACCACGAGAAGCAAGACCACGACCACTATCGAAATTATGAACAATGGGGAGCCGGGGTTATCCAGGCCTTTGCCGACCAACGTGGTGGCGACCATAGTGGGAAGCAATCCAAGCACCCCACCTGCCAAATAGGCCAGGTAAGGAATCTTGAGAGAACCCAAAAGTGCATTGGTGATTTCATGTGGAACCTTACCGATGAACTTCACCATAAAGGTGAAGAGCAATGCCGAATCCCTGCTGTAGGCTTCGAACTTGCCTAGGCTTGGAAACTTGCCCAACAGGCGTTCCACTGCGCTGCCACCGGAGAACCGGCCCAAAAGATAAGGAATTTGCATATTCACCACAATACCGCACACATTGACCACCATGGCCCAACCGAGGGGAAAGATATTTCCCGCTCCTATATACAGCAATGTGAAGGGCAATCCGAAGGAAATCGATTTGAGCAGGAACAGACCCATGAAAGCCGCTGCGGTGATCCATGGATGTTCACTGAAACTCTCGACCAGCGCATCTATCGTCGAAACTCCGTTTCTCAGAACGAATATCGTAACGAGCACAGCCAGTGCGACCAACGGAGTCATGTTCAGAACCGTGCGCCAAACAGGCCTTTTTTCCCTCGGCTTATCCATCATGTTCAACTGGTACCCGGTTGCGCATCACGCTTTGCCAGACGTTGTGTCACCGACTCGCGTATCAATACGTAGATAACTGCCGCAAACGGCACGCCCGCGAGCATGCCCAGGACACCGAACAAACTACCACCGATCATTACCGCTGCCAGGACCCAAAGGGCGGGTAGTCCTATCGAATCGCCGACGACCCTCGGGTAGATCAGGTTTCCTTCGATTTGCTGGAGCACAAGGAACAGGACCAAGAACCAGACAGCTTGCATGGGATCGGAAACCAGCATGAGCAACATGCCCACCAGCGCCGCAAGGAACGCTCCTACGATAGGAATGAGCGCGGAGACCGAAACCAAGGCTGCGACCAGCACCGCATAGGGAAAACGGAACACCAACATGGTTACCAGGAACATCAGACCAAGGATAACAGCCTCCGTGCAAGCCCCTGCGACGAAGCGGCTGAATGTCGAATTCACCAGAGCTCCCGCATGCAGGATTCTTCCAACCCGTTCTTCCGAAATATAGGCGGAGAGCAACCGTTTGATTTGACGGGTGAGATGCTCCTTTCGTGCCAACATGTAGACGGAAAATACCAACCCCAGTATGAAATTGACCACACCATTGACCAGGCTGGTAGCCAGGCCGACAGTAGAACCAACCAATGTGGAGGAACTCTTCTTGAGAAAGTCGAGTACATCGGTTTTCATGGTATTCCAAGAAATATCCAATTCGGAAAGCCAGAAACCTATATCGGGATACCGTTCTGCGAGCGAATCCCCATAGACCCTCAAGCTGTCGAGGAAGGTTGGAATACTTGTCCCGAGAATTTCGATCGCAGAAACGAGTTCCGGAATTACGATCAACAATACCAGCGAAAGCACCAGGACCACCAACAGGTATGTAAGTATAATCGAGAGGCTCCGGCGAATACCTGGTTTGCCCCTACGAAAAACCCGACGTTCCAATGAGCGCATCGGTACATTGAGGATGAAGGCGATCGCCCCTCCGGCAATCAGGGGACTGAGAACCGAAAATATTCTCCTGCTCAGGATCAGCACAGTGATATGGTTGGTCAAAGCCCAGTAAAGGACTATTCCGATTACCATGAGTGAGAGAATCCGTTTCATCAGTGCCTTGTCCACAATCAACATCCCCTTGTCTTCGGTCTCAGAAAGCTTGTCATATAGTATAGTACATGCAGGTCCCGAAAGGGTAAACAAGAAACAACCGACCGAGACAGACTTATCATATCGGACGAAGGTTTACCCGCTTGTGGCCGGTGGTGCCCGGCAACACCAAGCTCACAAACACATTCACTATATATGGATCGAATTGCGTTCCGGAGCACCTCTTCAGTTCGATAACCGCATCCTCCTGGCTCATACCCTTTTTATAGCTTCGCTCGCTTGTCATTGCATCATATGCGTCGGCGACACCGATAATCCTTGCCTCGACCTGTATCGCCTCGCCCTTGAGTCCGTTCGGATACCCGCTGCCATCCCACCGCTCGTGATGGTTCAACACAAACTGCGCCAACTCCGAGAATTCGTTGGTGGAGCTCAATATTTTCCAACCGATCTCGGGGTGCCTCTCGATATCCCTCCGTTCGTCTATAGTCAGTTGTCCCGGCTTGTTCAATATCTTCTCATCGACACCAATCTTTCCGATATCATGGATGAGCCCGGCGATCTTCATCTGGTTGGCCGCGTCCTTGTTGAAGCCCATCTTGGTTGCGATCGACTGGCAATGCCGACTGACCCTATTCGAATGCATCGCTTCCCGGTTGCTCTTCTCGAACAACGTGTTCATGATCAGGTCTATCGTCTTGCTGCGTATGCTTGAACGCTCGTACAGCTTGTGACGGTACATGTGGTTCTCCGCATTCGCCACTATCTCGAGTATAGATTGCTTGTCAGTTGTCTTGGTTTCGTATCCATAGGAGATCGACAACTCGATATTGGCAACTTTTTCCTTGGATGCCAACTCCTTTATCCGGTTTGCGATCAGAACCGTCTCCTCAGCGGAGGTCTTGGGTAGGACAACGACAAATTCGTCGCCTCCAATCCTTGCGATGACATCTCCTTCCCTACAGACGCAGCCGATTGTCTTTGCGGCATTCCTGAGGAGCGCATCCCCCGAATCGTGCCCGAAGGAATCGTTGACCAGTTTCAGACCGTTGACATCGCACATGATGACAGACAATGGGAGATTCTCAACCGTATCCAGCCTTACCAGCTCCTCTTCGAAGAATCTCCTGTTGTACAATTCCGTCAGATGGTCGTGATAGCTCAAATACAACAGTTCGCTTTCGGTTTTCTTGCGTTCGGTGATATCCTGGGCGGCTCCCCATAGTTCGGTGATATCGCCATTGGAATTCTTGACCGCCTCCCCCCGCGCCCACATCCACCCATGCCGGCCGTCTGCAGCCACAGTCTCGAGTTCAACCTCGTATGGAAGTCCTGTAGTACTCGTGTGTTCAAGAGCTGTCGACAATTTCTTCCAACTTTCAGGTGTGAACAATTTCATATGCTCCGGGTAGGGTGGAGGTGGTTCCGATGGATCGAATCCATACATCTTGTACAATTCAGCCGACCACACAACCTGATTCGTCTCCAAATTCATCCGCCATGTTCCCAAATGTGCGATCCGTTGTGATTCCAGCAGATCATCCATATTTTGCTGAAGCTGCAATTCCATGATCTTGCGTTCGGTGATATCGAGAAAGACCACAATACCGGCCTTGATAGCATTATGGGAGTCTCTGATAGGAGCTGCGTTCGCAAGCACATACCGATCCTCCAGAGTGTCCCGTCTGATAATGAACTCTTCGCTGCAGGTCTCACCCTTGAGAATCGCCCTTGCCAAAGGAACATCCTCTTCCGCGTAGGGTGTACCATCAAGGTGCATTATCCTCCAACTTTCAGCATACTTATGGATATCGATGTCCTGTACTATCTCCTGTTCCGATTTGTTCCGGATGAGAAGACCAGCCTTGTTGACATATCGGAGTTTGCCATCCGGAGCATCGGCGATCGCTATGCCCGCCTGACTGTTTTCAAAAGCAGCTCTCAGAATCGATTGGGATTCCAAGAACGCCTCATGGATCCTCTTCTGTTCCGTGATGTCCACACCGATACCGGTAAAGTATTTGTGTCCGTTCCATTCGAGGGGAGCCCCGCTCGAGCGTGTAAGCATCATTTTTCCGTTTTTCAATAGTAGGTGTGCTTCCACCTCTCCATAACCTTTTTCGAACACGTCACGGACAGCGGCATTGACTCTGACGAGATCTTCTTGATTGAACCATTTCCCAAGAGTCATATGGGACAGTTCTTCAGCGGAAAATCCAGTCATTGTCTCATGCTTCCTGTTCCATCGTATGAGCTTTCCCTCCTCATCATAGACGTACAGATATCCCGGGATACTGTCGAA
>Ga0154462_122_pt1 | contig 22707 bp, 23 predicted proteins | sample RifGroC2_FD_105655 | JGI IMG/M metagenome (GOLD analysis project Ga0154462, IMG submission 105655) | Spirochaetes bacterium GWC2_52_13
ATCCCTTTGGGTTAGGTTTTTTGATTCTGAGGAAACTTCCCTAAAGTTAGATTTTCTAATGAGGCATTACGGAGGCATACATACAAGAAGTGGCGAGTGCATGTCTCACAGTATCCGCTTGGCAAACATCACCGATTGCTTTTGTTCGATATAGCCCGATGCTTTGTAAAACGCATAGGCAGGAACATCCCGGTCGGTTGAAAGCCATAGGCAGGAGATCGAAAGGAACTTGACGTATTCTTCGATACTTCCCAAGAATTGCTTACCCTGCCCTTTGCCCTGCTCTTCCCTGGCGATACAGAATTCCTTGATAAAATATTCCTTCCCTTGCCACCAGTGGTACGTATGGCCCAAGGCCAAACCGATAAGCCGGTCGTCACGATACCATCCGAAACAAAGGGAGTTCTGATTATCCATAAGGTCTGCGATATATGCCATAGCGTACCTGTCGCTCTCCCACCTGTCATTCCATGGTTCTTGGGTGAATACAGAAAGGAATAGACGCAATACATGTTCATTATCGTGGAAATCAATTTGTTTGAGCATACCTAGCCTCTTTCATACCAACTATAGCACAGTTGGCTTGAAATCACTTGTCGTTATCAAATCTGATGATTACAATTCACATATCATGCGGATTTTAATTTTCGGCCTAGGGATTCTAGGTGGGGGATTTGCATCGGCGAATTATTTTCTCGATCGCGGACACGAGGTGAGGATCACCGACCTTCGGAGCGAAGAAGCCTTGGGAGGCTCTTTGGAACTTCTGAAGAAACGGGGAGCCACTGTGGTGTGCACAGAACATCGGGTAGAGGATTTTGTCTGGGCAGATATCGTCATCAAAAATCCTGCGGTTTCACCGGATAGTCCATTCCTCACGTACGCCAAACGGATTGAATCCGATATTTCTTTTGTGTTCGCATCCCCAATTACCAATTCAATCAAAATCATAGCTGTGACCGGGACGAAGGGGAAAACCACCACGGTAGCAGCCACTACCCATATACTGAATATGTTGGGACACGAAGCAATCCAATTCGGCAACATGGGAATCAGTGGATTCTCCATACTCGCGAATCTGGAATCCCGCCTCCATAAGGGCAAGGCTCTTCCCGAATACCTCGTCTGTGAGCTGTCTTCGTGGCAAATACGTGATCTCTACGCAATACTCGGAAAAGCCGTTCCCCGATTCAAGGTAGTGGCGCTTACCTCGATTTTCCACGATCATCTGAACAGATATACCGACTTCCAATCGTACAAAGAGGACAAATGGCTGCTGTTCGGAGCCCAGAACACACGGCTGCTCGTGCCCCAATCGGTATATGAGGAAGTATCGGGTATAGCCGGGATCCGACAAAAGAATATCACCATCATTGAGAGTATCGCAGGAGCGACCCAACAAGACGCCCGCATCCGGGTGGCATGGTCGATTTGTCGCAGCCTCAGGTTTGGGACCAAGCAAATCGGAAAAGCATTGGAAACTTTTCGCGGAGTACCACATCGCCAGGAACAAGTTGGAATCAAAAACCATGTGGTTTTCATCAACGACTCGTCCGCGACCATACCCGAAGCCGCTGCGTTTTCCTGTGCAACCTGCCCGTGGAACTATCAGCTCATATGTGGTGGAACCGACAAGAACCTTCAGGCAGAAGGTATGGTACAGGCATTGAAAGAAGCGAAAGGAATACATGTGCTGGCGGGAAGTTTTACTGAAGACAAGTTGATTCCGCTATTGGAAAAGGAACATCTCGCATTTTCTGGTCCATTCGATTCCATGCAGGCGGTGTTCGATTCAGCATATGCGGCAGCTCTCGAGGATTTGGCTCTCCAAGACAACGTCGCCGTGATCCTCTCTCCTGGGGCAGCCTCTTTCGGTATGTTCAGGCATGAATTCGATAGGGGAGACCAATTCAGGGCTTTGGTCGACAATCTGGAGGAATGAAAGGTATCAATACCCGCCCCAAGGGGCGAGGTATGGATCCTTACGTTGCCTGCACTCGTTCGGGAGAGTGGACCATTGCATGGTCCCTTTCCACTCACTTCGTTTGGCAATGAACGGTATCAGGTCTATTCCTCGGTAGAAATCGAGTATTGCTGTGACATGCGTTTGGGATGCCGTTTCCGATGGATCTTGAAACGTACATTTTCAAAACTGGCATACAGGAACCTTGAAAGGTGCCTGTACACATAATCGAATGATGGTGGGCGATAGCAGACATACCCGCCGAAAGCCCGTTTGAATAGCCGCAATCCTTCCAGATGAGACCCCCGTTGCTGGGGACCGCTGATACCGTAGAGATCGTACATCTTGCACCCGTGTGCACAAGCTTCCCGTATCGCATAATCCTGCAGGAGATACGACGGGGAACATCCGTCCACCCGAAGCGAGGCACCATACAGGTAGAGTGCGACTCCTGGACTTTCCAGGATAATGGCCCCCCCCAAGATTGTACTCCCATAGCGGGCCACATAGAGGATCGAGCGAACATCACTGGCTGCGATATCAAGGAAGTTGCGAATATAGGACGCCGATCTGGCGGTAAACCCATCACGTTTCGCTGTATCGACATATACCGAATACCACGCTTCGAAGGTCCTCGGATCCCCATTCCATGATTCGATCCGAATCGATTTTGCTTGTGCCTTACGGACGTTGCGTCTCGCCCGCTCACGATATCGGATCCTTACCGCATCGTACCCATCGGACAAGTCTATCCGTGCGGTTGCCTCAGGCTGGACCGATTCCTTGCAGGTCCGGAGATTCTTGCCGACGACAGGAACAACCTGTTCATCGTCAGGGGCTCCCCACGGCAAATCGAACCGGATAAAGGCGGTCCCCTTCGGCAGCAATGGGCGTACCAAGCGAGCGAAATCACGCGTTACTTCAGCGGTATCGCGCTGGTATGCACAAGGATCTGGACCAAACGGCACATAGGCTATCCGTAGACGGAAAACCAATCTTCGAACCAACACCATGACAACGGTCGATTCCGATTCACTTCCATCATCCGAAGCATAGGAGAAATCAAACGCAAATGCACGCCATGAGGCAACCCGTTTCGCCTTTGCCCAGAATTGGCTTTGAAACGGATTCCAAGTAGCATCGAGTCGATCGAGACCTACCCTTGCAACGGTGGCGTGCATCATGTGGATCAGCCGACCTCGCCGTCGAGGTATCGTGTGACGGACAATACAGTTCCTTGAGCTCCGATAGGACGACCGTCGATCTTTACCACACCACCTTCGGTGTATAATGGCAACGCGAAGAATTGGTCTGCCTTGACCTGGCTCCGCGGTTCCTGCGGTACGTCGATACCTTCCGGATTCAATTCGGTTCCGACAGCAAATTGGTCGGCGAATATGACCTCACAGGTTGTATGGGATTCGGCCTTGGGATCGCTTGCCGCCAATAGCATTCCACGGCTCTTCACTCCCCGGAAATTTGCCGGCTTGAGATTCTGCACCAATACGATATTCCTATTGAGCAACGCATCCTTTTCATAATATGGAACGATACTCGACACTATGGTGGTCGGCTCTTCGCTTCCGGTATCTACTTGGATGATATACAACTTGTCTCCACCTGGGTGCTGCTGGACATCGACAATCTTGCTCACCTTCAATGTCACCTTCTTGGCAAACAGTTCTGAAAGAGCCTCCTCCTGTACTTGTACTTCCGCTTCCTGCTGCTGCTTTTCCATTCGTTGCTTCTCCTCGTTTCTCGAATCCTGGTTACCTGCGTATCGTATCCTCAACATCTCGATCAAGTCATCTTCCAACTTCGTGAATAGGTAATCCGGCTTTCCAACGGTTTCCACACCGGAAAAACTTCCCAGATGGCTCCAACGAGCCTCCTGGTTGCCCAGATAGCCAAGGAGTTGCCGTGAAGCCGAAGGCATGTAGGGAGCTATAAGAATTCCAAGATCCCTGATCAAATACACCAAGGTTCGCAACAATGTGGCGGTAGCGGCAGGATTTTCCTTGCGTTGCTTCCAAGGCTCGCCGTCTTGAAAGGCTTTGTTGCCGACCGAGGAAAGGGCGAATATCCTGCGGAGCGCTTCCCTGAGTTCCGCATGTTCGAACAGATCGTCTATCTCGGACTCCCTATCCATGATCTCACGGGCCAATTGGGTGTCGATTGCACCTTCCGGGACCTTTCCATCATAGAACCTGCTGATAAACGTTAGGGTCCGATGCACCAGATTGGACAAGTTTCCGATCAATTCACCATTTACCTTTTCCTGGAAATCCTTCCAGGTGAACAGGACATCGGATTTCTCAGGTCTATTGTAGTACATGTAGAAGCGCCATACATCCGCAGGAATACCTGTCTCCTGAACGTCGTTGCCGAACACACCGGTACCCTTGCTCTTGGAAAACTTGCCACCTTCGTAATTCAGGTATTCACTTGAGGACATGTGGTGAAGCATTGTCCAAGGATCTCCGGAGGCCAACAGTGTCGTCGGGAAAATGACGGTATGGAATGGAATGTTGTCCTTTCCGATAAATTGGTACAATTCGACATTGTCGTTGTCCTGCCACCAGGAACGCCAATCGGTCGTAAATGCGGCGGTTATCGAGATATAGCCGATCGGAGCATCGAACCACACGTAGAACACCTTGTTTTCGAATCCTTCCTTGGGCACAGGAATGCCCCATTTCAGATCCCGCGTGATCGCACGCTCCTTCAACCCATCGCGAATCCAGGAACGTGTGGTCTGAATGGCATTCTTCGCCCAGAAACCCTCAACAGATGCTGTATCGAGCCACTTCTCCAACAAGGGCAACGCCTTGGGCAGATCTATATACAAATGCTTCGTACTCCGCAACACCGGAGTGGAACCACAGACTCCACATTTCGGATCGACCAACTCGGTCGGGTCAAGCAACGAACCGCACGAATCACATTGGTCTCCACGGGCACCGGTGGATCCACATTTTGGACAGACTCCTTCCACAAAACGATCGGCCAAGAACCTCTGGTCATGTTCACAATAGAGCTGCTCGATCTCCGATTCCCTGATATACCCGGCCGCATCAACCTTCTTGAAGATATCCTGGACAATCGCAGTCTGCATGGGGCTGCTTGTCCTGCCGAACGAATCGAAGTCGATTTCAAACCATTGGTAGATATCCCTATGGATGATATGGTACCGGTCGCATAGTTCACGGGGTTCCACTCCTTCCTGCAAGGCCCGGGTCTCGCTGGCGGTACCGTACTCGTCCGTTCCACAGACATACAATGTCTCGTAGCCTTTCGAACGGCAGAACCTGGCGAAACAATCCGCGGACAGGACCTGTATAAGGTTTCCGAGATGGGGAATATTGTTCACATACGGGAGTGCTGAGGTAATCAATCGTTTTTTCATGATGACCACTATACTCTTCACGGCTCCTTTTTTCAATCGGAAACGGCTTATGTCCAACTTGTGGGAAAGGTTTTGCCCAGTTCATTGACGATGCATGACAACTAGGCTACATTTGTAGATACCGGGATTATCCCGGAGATAGCAAGGAGGAGATGCAATGAACAGTTCGGGCGCTACGTCCCGTAATCCTTTCCACCTCAGCCCAAAGTTGATCATAGCAGCAGTGGGGATAGTAATCCTATTCATTCTGGTTATGAGTAGCTTTTTTGTGGTGGACCAGACTGAACAGGCAGTCGTACTCAGGTTTGGGAAATACAACAGGATTGTTGGACCCGGCTTGCAGACCAAGCTGCCTCTCGGAATCGATCGCAATTTCAATATTCCGACCAGGGTTGTGCAGACCATGACATTCGGCCAAGCAACGGTAGATCAGAATTACAGTGGCATGTTCATGAACACCCCTTCCGGTTCATCGGCGGGTGAGTCGATCATGCTTACGGGAGATCTGAACATTGTCGATGTGCAATGGATCATCCAGTACCGGATCGAAGATCCTGCAAAATGGTTGTTCAACGTGCAGGAACGCGACAAGACCATACGCGATATCAGCCAAAGTGTCATAAACCAACTGGTTGGTGACTTGCCCATCCTTGCGATCATGTCGAGTGAACGAACTTCGATCGAAATCGAGTCCCAGGAACGGATGCAAAAGGCTTTCGATTCCTACAATCTCGGTGTTCGGGTAGTAACCGTCAAGTTACAGAACATTGTCCCACCGGTCGGTGAAGTCCAGGATGCCTTTGAAGATGTCAACAAGGCGATACAGGACATGAATCGTCTCATCAACGAAGGAAAGCAACAATACAACCAGGAAATACCGCGAGCCCAAGGTGAAGCATCACAACAAATCCAGGTTGCCGAAGGATATGCGGCGGAACGCGTCAACAACGCACAAGGTGATGTTGCGAGATTCTCCGCGGTCCTCGAAGCCTATTCCATGAGCAAGGATATCACAGCAAGACGGTTGTATATCGAAACCATGGAAGAAATCCTGAGAAAGGCCGATGCAGGAACACTGACATTGATTGATAGGGAACTAGACAATTTCTTGCCGATCAGCAACTTGACCGGTAGCCAGGGAGGTGTGCAATGAAGAAACTGATAACCACTCTGGTCATTATATTCGTATTGTTGATAATATTCCTGCTTCTCGGACCCTTCTTTGTAGTCCAGGAAGGCGAGGTTGCGGTTATCACCAGATTCGGAAGAATCGAGAATACCCATTTCGATGCAGGACTCAAGATCAAGGTCCCCTTGGTTGATACGGTCGTCAAATATCCCAAGAAGATCATGAGTTGGGACGGCGATGCCCAACGTATTCCCACAAAAGAGAACCAATTCATTTGGGTTGATACGACCGCACGTTGGAGGATCGTAGACCCTGCCCTGTTCTACCAGTCTGTCAACACACTGCCGAACGCTATCTTGCGTCTGAATGATGTCATTGATTCGACTATCAGAACCGTCATCAGTGAAAACCTGTTGATAGAGGCAGTAAGGAATTCAAATAAAATCAACAATATGAATGTTGAGGAACAGGTTCAGAATGTGGATAACCTTGAGGATGCGGAACAGTTGAGGAATCTCACAAAAACCGACATTCAACAAGAATCGGTTATGATTGGACGAGAAGTATTGAGCCAGCGAATGCTTACAATGACTAGTCCTTTCACCAAGGAATTCGGCATAGAGGTTATTGATATCGTCATCCGCCAAATCAGATACAGCGATGACCTTACGCAAAGTGTCTATCAGCGTATGATCAAGGAAAGGAACCAGATTGCGGAAGCATACAGGTCCTACGGCCAAGGTCAACAGGCCCGCTGGGTAGGTAAGACTGAGAATGACAAGAAGAGCATCATTAGCCAAGCGTACGCCAAGGCAGAACAGATCAAGGGTATAGCCGACGCAAAGGCAACCCAGACCTATGCCCAAGCATACGAAAAGGATCCTGATTTCTTCACTTTGTGGAATACATTGGAATCTTATAAGAAGACGATTCCAAACTTGAATAAGATCTTCTCCACGGAGATGGATTATTTCAATGTCCTGTACGGACCGGAGAATATCTTCTAGGTATTGATTGGCAAACGAAGCAAGGGGAAAGGGACCATGGAATGGTCCAGCTTTCCCGAGCGAGTGCAGGCAACGTAAGGATCCATACCTCGCCCCTTGGGGCGGGAAAGGAGGCGAAGCCTCCACTTTCCTGGGCTTGCCCTGGGGTAGGGATACCTTTCATTTCCGCTACAAACGGATAAAGGCCATCGACATTCCCAAAAGGAAGCATCGGTGGCCTTTTATTCTGTGCGGACACTATTGACTGTAAGTGTTAGGCGATTGCGTCGCATGCGGGACAGTTTCCGCTGATGTTCACCTGTACCTCGTGCATGGTGAAGCCGTCGGGAATGCTCACATCGGGAAACGAAACAGTATGCAGATCGTATACTTTGCCGCAATCGATACATTTGAAATGCATGTGGTTTGAAATATTGGCATCATATCGCATCTCATTCTTTTCAATCGCAATCCTCTTGACGACGCCCTGGTCGCAGAGAAGGTTCAAGACATTGTAGACGGTAGTACGGGAAATTGAAGCCATGTGCTTCTTAAGATCTCCATAGATATCATCTGCAGTCGGGTGGATGGGATTCTCCAGTAGATATTTGTATACGGCTACCCTATGATTGAGAGGCCGTACCCCATGTTCAACCAGATAACGTTTTTCATCCCCAGGTTTCAAGAAAGGCATTTGCATCATGGTCACACAATCTCCTGTTATATAATTGTATGTAAGGCAAAATCAACAAAGTGTCAACCTTTGCATACCTGCTTCGATATGATATTTTTATAGCAATATGTTTTTGATGCGACTGCTTATATTTGCTTTTGCATTATAGTATACTGGTAAGGAGGTGATATTCATGCGCACGCTTCACACATGCCTGCTCCACATCTGTATCCTCTCCATTTCCTTTTTGATGCTTTCCTGTGCAACCGACCAATCCCGTCTAGCCTCCTCGAATACTGAACAGGTACCCTACAAGGTCATATCGGGAACGGTCATGTATCCCAACAACCTCTATTTTCCTGCACGCGTACGTATGGAAATCAAGTTGATCGCACGAAATATCTCCACACAGCAAGAGATCCCGATCGTAAGCCAGAGCATCCGGAACCCCCAACGGTTTCCGGTGAATTTTATCCTACGCTATGATGCGCAGGATATCATTCGTTCCAATGAATATGCCATCACCGTCGAACTATATCGGGAAATCGAAACCACACCTTATCTCATCAGCCCGTCACTGGTCTTGCCAACCCTGCAAGGTGACGAAAGCATCGTAGTCGAGTTGCAGCCTTTCCCTCGCTGATCGGAATGCTATTGGGCCTGGTATAACTTCCGAGCTCCTGAAACAGCAAGTTTCCAAGAGAGCCACCAGATACATGCGCTTGGAGCCACCAGCAACAGCCCACTGGGCAATGCCGGCAACCCAAGCCGTTCGGTCAGCAGGTAACCAAGCCCAGTTAGGACAGCTATGTTTCCGAACGATATTCCCATGGAAGCGAGACCATTGAGATTCTGTTTCACCGCCTGTTGCGGCAATTTCCAATCCAATCGGGGATTGCGGCCATCGATTGCCAATCCGAAGCAGGCAGAGCTTCCCACTACAAAGAAACCCAACGGTATCATCCACAATGCATGGAACAACCCCAAATTGAATATCGCCAATGCGGCCAGACTGAATATGATATAGGTACTGTAAAAGAGCATAAGGTGGGCAACCATTTTGCCCCGGACGAACGAGACGCCTTCCAATGGCATGGTTCGTGACAACGCAAGAAGCATTCCCTCACGTGAATAACTTGTCCCGCTCATCATGGAAAGGCTTGCTGTCAACAACAGGGCGCCGGCAACCATCATGGGAAAAATATCCAGTCCAAAAACCGGCTCCAGCATCTCCTTGAATTCCCCCATCACTCCACTGATCGCATAGACGACTACCAGAATCAGGGGAATTACCGCCTCACCGTATAGTTCCATCTTGAATGCCGAGTGTTCGTTGATGATCGCATATTCACGACGAACGAGAGCCCATTCCAGCGCGTAGCGACCTGTATAGGATCTGCTCGACTTCCCGTTGTTCTTGCGAACCGTGGTGGAGGTCTCCCATAAGCGGGTGACCGTCTCTCCATATGCGGTGGCAACCAGGAATATCGCACCGGTGGTTATGGCAGATACTGCCAATAGGAAATATAAACCGTTACCAAAGGTATGGTTCCCCATTGCCATCGACATTTGCCATTTCGGGAACAAGAGGACACGCTGCAAACCTTGTAGTACAACACCAAAGCTCTTGGCGAAATTCTCCAGGTTGCTCGAATCCATTCCGGATTGCATCCACCGGCTTGCCAGTCCCTGCATGATCACCAGCAGCGCCAGCATGAATATGATTGCCCATGATTCACGACTCTTCCCGGAATGCTTCTTCCCCTTGACGAACAGGTGAAGGATTACCAAGGACAATGACAATGGTATGAAAGGAGCGACGATAATCTGAACCAATGCGGCAACAATGACAGAAAGTGAGAATCCATGCACAAGGACCGTTACCGCCACCGATGGAAGGAACAATATGGTGTGCAGGATAAAATTTGCCTTGTAGTGGAGTATCAACCGTGAAATCAGCAATTCCCGTTGTGTGAGGGGCAAGACTAGCAACAAGGGCAGGTCCTTGCCATGATAGAGCACGGATCCACCGGAGAACATGCCGAACATGAATGTTATGAGAGCTGCGGTGACCGCACCCATGAACCAGGAGAACCCGTCGATCCCCACAATCGAACCAAGGATTTCCATTTGGTAGTAGTTGACGCCCAACATGAAGGCCATGGACCCTGCTGCAAGCAGAATCGACAGACCTATCAAGATTTGAATAACCAATCGCGATTTTTTACGCGGTTTTGAATTCTTGCTTTCGAAAGATATCGTAACGAACTGTTCCCATCGGCTATCACCCTTTCCGGCAGCCCTAAGTAACATCCGAATATTATTCAGTTTCATCGGTCATCTCCAAGAACAATTGCTCCAACGACAAATCGCCGGATCCCGATCTTCCCTGCAAGGCATGGAACGTGTCGCACGCGATGAGCGATCCGTTCTTGATGATGCCTACCCGCGTACACAAACGCTCGGCGACTTCCATCACATGAGTCGAGAAGAATACCGATCGGCCACCTTCGCAGAATTCGTGCATGACTTCCTTCAGGATGAACGCCGACTTCGGATCAAGTCCCACCATGGGTTCGTCGAGAATGAGCAGTCTCGGCTCATGGACCAAGGCGGTGACAATTCCCAGTTTCTGCTTCATTCCCCGCGAGAATGATGATATCTGGTCATCGAGAACACCGTGCAAGGAAAACCGTTTCGCCCAGCGGACAATACGTTCTTGCCTTGCTTCATTAGGCACACGATAGATTTCACATATGAATTGGAGATATTCGTTAGCGGTCATCTTTTCATAGAACAAGGGTTCGTCAGGTACATATCCAATACGTTGTTTCACCAATACAGGCTCTTTCAACGTATCGAGACCGTCCACGGTGATGGTTCCCGTATCTTGGGACAACAATCCCACGATCATTTTGATCGTTGTGCTTTTTCCCGCTCCGTTCGGTCCAAGGAATCCGAAGATTTCGCCAGGTACCAAAGCTAGGGAGAGGTTTTCGACCGCCGCCTTGGCAGAATTCCCATACTTTTTCGTTACTGATTGTATTGCGACCATATATTGTACTCCACTGTATCGGTGATATCATATTGATATCATCTAGATATTGTCATGTCTAGTCCCTTACAATATGTTTTTATCGATTTTTTTCATTCCCCAACGAAACGAGGGTAGCGGAACAATTGCTATTGGTCCATTACCGAGTGAGTGCCGGGAACGTAGGGGGAGATACCCCGCCCCTTGGGGCGGCAGCGGAGGCGAAGCCTCCCGGGGCCAGGGCTTGCCCTGGGGTTGCGATACCATTCATTTTTTTTCCAAGTCGGGAAAACGACACGTTCCGAGCATCTTCAACATGTTCGTTTATGCATATTTATACAATAATCACTTGCTTTTATTTTATTTTTATGCAATATTCCGATCAATACATCCGTGTATATTCGTTGGCATGAATGAGGTACCATTATGAATAAAGAGAAAGTAGTTTTAGCGTATAGCGGCGGTCTCGATACATCCGTCATCTTGAAATGGCTGGTAAACAAAGGATTCGACGTCATCGCATATGTCGCAAACGTCGGGCAGGCTGAAGATTTCAATGCGATCGAGAAAAAAGCCTATGCGACTGGAGCTTCGAAAGTGTATGTGGAAGACCTTCGCCGGGAACTGGTAACCGACTATATCTTCCATGCGGTGAAGGCGAACGCCATGTACGAGGGCAAATATCTTCTCGGCACTTCGATCGCTCGGCCGATCATCGCAAAACGCCACATCGAGATAGCGAAGAAGGAAGACACCAAATATGTCGCCCATGGTGCGACCGGCAAGGGGAATGATCAGGTTCGTTTTGAACTTGGATACTTCGCACTCATGCCGGATGTGAAGATCATCGCTCCCTGGAAGGATCCGGAATGGCTAAGCCAATTCGAGGGGCGTTCCCATATGATCGCTTATGCCGAAAAATATGGAATTCCCATCAAGGCATCGACAAAGAAACCCTATAGTGAAGATGAGAACATACTCCATATCAGTCATGAAGCCGGTATCCTCGAGGACCCTGCGCTTCGTTGCCCCGCCGAAGTATTCTCCCATACCGTATCCCCAAAGGATGCACCGGACCAAGAGACTGTGCTTGCCATTGAATTTGAAGATGGCATCCCGATAAAAGTCACCAATGAAAACGATGGGACTGTCATGACCGATCCGCTCGAGCTGTTCCTCTATTTGAATACGATTGGCCACGACAACGCGGTCGGACGTATCGACATGGTGGAAAACCGCTATGTCGGTATAAAGAGTCGTGGTGTGTACGAGACTCCCGGTGGCACAATCCTGTGGTTCGCCCACCGCGACCTCGAGGGAATCTGCATGGACAAGGAAGTCATGCACCTGCGGGATATGCTCATGCCCAAGTTCGCCGAGCTTATCTATAACGGGTACTGGTTCAGCCCAGAATTCGATTTCCTTTCAGCGGCTTTCAACAAGAGCCAGGAGTTGATCACAGGCACAGCCAAGGTCGCGATCTACAAGGGAAATCTGATCAGTGCCGGTGTCAGCAGCCCCTATTCGCTGTACAACGAGGAACTGGGAAGCATGGAAGTTTCCGGCGGATACCAGCCTGTAGACTGCAAGGGATTCATCAATATCAACGGTATTCGATTGCAGGCGCACCATTACTGGTTGAAGGCAAAGGAATTGGACAAGAAGTCCTAACACTCCGAAAGATTGCCCCCACTCCCCAACGACAGGTTGTTTGGGGGCATAGTCTCACCCGAGTGTCTCCTCGTAGTGTTCGACACCCATGGAGAGTATACGGGCGATATGGTCATCGTTCAGACTATAGTGGATGCTCCTCCCGTCTTTCCTATGCCGGACAAGGCGTGAAGCCCGCAACAGTTTCAACTGCTGGCTGATGGTGGATTGTTGCATTCCCAATGTTTCAGCAATAGTGTGGACAGGCAATTCTCCCTGTTCAAGGAGAAACAATATTTTCAAACGGGTGGAATCCCCAAACACCTTGAAGAAGTCGGCGATATCGGAGACTTCCTCATCCAAGGGAATGGTCGATTCCACATCGATACTATCAATGGCATCCATATGGTGAATGTACCACAGCGGAAGGTGTGCGGCAATGATGTTCCAACTATTTTCAATTGGAACATTTTGATATACCATGCCGATACATCACGATATGGATCATGGAGGAGAACATGGGAACCGAACATGACAAGCCGATTGTCGGATGGATTGGAACAGGAGTAATGGGACGATGGATGTGCAATCATATAATGCCATTGGCATCCCGGATGTATGTATACAACCGAACCAAATCCAAAACGGAACCATTGGTGACCGCCGGCGCGATAGCAGTCGATTCTCCATCCCAGGTCGCTGAAAAAGCTTCCATTGTCTTTACGATCGTCGGGCATCCGTCCGATGTGGAGCAAGTGTATTTCGGACCGGGTGGATTGCTGCGAAATGCCAGGAAGGGAACGATATTTGTCGATATGACGACAACCAAACCCTCGCTTGCGAAACGTATCCATGAAGAAGCTATCGCAATCGGATGCGAGAGCATCGATGCCCCGGTATCCGGTGGCGATATCGGAGCACGCGAAGCCAAACTGTCCATCATGGCGGGAGGGAATGAATCGGCCTATCGGCAGATCGTTCCATTCTTCAAATTGATGGGAAAGTCGTTTGCCTTGCAAGGAGGCGCGGGTACGGGACAACACACCAAGATGTGCAACCAGATTGTAATCGCTGGAACTATGATCGGAGTCTGCGAATCGTTGGTCTACGCAAGAAAAGCCGGCTTGGATGGTGAAAAACTAGTCTCTACCATTGGAAAAGGGGCGGCCGGGTGCTGGACTCTGGACAATCTGGCACCTCGCGTGCTACAAGACAATTTCAACCCGGGATTCATGATCGACCATTTCGTCAAGGATATGGGCATAGCTTTGGAAGAATCGAGGAATATGGGGATCGCCCTCCCCGGCCTTGCTCTTGTGGAGCAACTCTACATATCGCTTCAGGGAGCCGGAAAAGGGACCCTGGGAACCCAAGCATTGGTGATTGCGCTGGACAACCTCAATGGCTTGGGAAATTACATCAATATCGATAATCGATAGCAAGGAGGCGCTATGGAAATCAACAAAGAGTTCGCCACACTCATTCTTCCCGAGAAGGAACCTATCCAGATTCCAGTGATCACAGACAACATGGGAGCGAAATCGATCGATATTCACTCCTTGCGCAAGGAAACGGGGTATATCACCTACGACCCAGGATTCGTCAATACCGGAAGCTGTACCAGTTCGATTTGTTATGTGAACGGTGAACAAGGCATTCTGCGGTACCGTGGCTATGATATCGAAGACCTGGTGGAGAATTGCGACTTCGTCGAGGTGGCATACCTTCTGATCAAAGGTGAATTGCCGAATGCTTCCGAACGGAAACGATACGCCGAATTGTTGAATCAGGAATCGTTGCTCAACCATGACATGCAAAGCCTGTTCCGGGGATATCCATTCAAGGCGCACCCGATGTCCGTCCTGGCGGCCATGTCAGTGTCTTTGTCGGCATTCTATCCTGAGATGGATGATATAGACCCAGAACTGCAGGTTGACTTTGCCGTGACTCGTCTAGTATCCAAGATCAGAACGATAGTTGCCTTCACCTACCGGCATATGCGTGGAGAGGATTTTGTGAACCCTTCCTACAAGTACAGCTATTGCGAAAACTTCTTGAATATGATGTTCAAGTCCCCGGTCATCGACTACCAGATCAATCCACTACATGTGAAAGCACTCAACCAATTGTTGATCCTACACGCCGACCATGAACAGAATTGCTCCACCACAGCTGTACGACTTATCGCTAGCAGCGAGGCCAACCTATACGCATCGATTTCTGCCGGTATTTGTGCATTGTGGGGATTCAAACACGGTGGTGCCAACCAGGCGGTGATCGAAATGCTTGAGGAAGCCTATGCCAACGGATGGACAGCCCAAGATATTGTGGACAAGGCCAAGAACAAGGATTCCGGCTTTCTGCTCATGGGATTCGGGCACCGGGTCTACAAGACGTTCGACCCGCGTGCGAAGATCGCAAAGCGGCTCTGCAAGGAAGTCATGGCCGAAGACGGAAAACCCGATCCGTTGTTGGAGCTGGCACTCGAGCTTGAGGAAGTCGCGACAAACGACGATTATTTCAAGCAGCGCAGCCTGTATCCGAATATAGACTTCTATACCGGTCTCATTTTCCGCCGGATGGGAATTCCCACGAACATGTTTACGAGCATGTTCGCCATCGGACGCCTTCCCGGGTGGATATCCCACTGGCTTGAATGGAAGAAGGACCCGTATGGCAAGATCGGTCGTCCCCGGCAGGTATACAGTGGTCCGTATGTCCGGAAAGTCCAGAACTTGAACGACAGGTAACCATGTAAGTCCCGACCACAGTACGAATCGAAAGCCGGCGCAAGCCGGCTTTCATTGTTGGTGGATACTTCGATTGATGCGGTTACTTCGCTTGACGGGTGAAATTCAGCAATCCACCGGCAAGCAGGAGAGATGCCTGTCTCCCGGTTATCCGAGCAACCACAGGAATCCTCTCGCCATTCGTCCGGTTCGCCACAACAAGGGATGCCTTGGAATTCCTGCAATTTTCCAGTGCCGCGTGCACATTCAGGAGCTCCAGCTCGTCCCCCTCTCCGATCTTGTCATAATCCGCCTCGTCGACAAATTCCACTGGCAATATGCCGAAATTGCAGAGATTCGCCTGGTGTATCCGTTCGAATGATTTTGCGAGCACCACGGCAACACCCAAGTACATCGGACAGATTGCAGCATGTTCCCTACTCGACCCTTGCCCGTACGAAACTCCAGCCACAACGATATTGGCCATGTTCTTCCGCTTGTTTTCCATTGCCCGGTCATGGAACGTCGGATCGACTCCCTCGAAGGTATATCTGGCGTAGGCAGGAATATTGGAACGGTACTTCAACCGGGAACCTGCGGGCATGATATGGTCGGTAGTGATCTTGTCACCGGCTTTGAGTGTACAAAGCCCCACGATCGAATCAGATAGCGGCAAGCTCGCCGGAGGATCACCGATATTCGGTCCACGTACGACCTCTACCGAAGAACCATCATCGGGTGGAAATACCAGCATGTTGTCATCCACAAGAAAGGAATCGATCTGCAATGGTCGGGGAAAACTGATTCCGTGGGCCGAGAGCGGATTGGCAAATTCTCCAAGGATTGCGCTCAAGGCTGCGGTCTCGGGACTTACCAGATACACCTGTGCACTCTTGGTTCCGCTTCTCCCCTCGAAGTTCCGGTTGTTTGTCCGCAATGACACGGCATCGGTTCCCGGGCTCTGATGGTTTCCGATACAGAACCCACAGGCACTTTCCAGAATCCGGGCTCCCGATGCAACCATTTTTGCAAGGGATCCGTCCTTTGCAAGCATCAGCATCACTTCTCGGGATCCCGGTGCAATTCCAAGACTGACGTGTGGTGCAACCACATGCCCATCCAAAATGTCGGCTACACGGTGTAATTCCGCATAGGAACTGTTTGTACATGAACCGATCAAGACCTGGTCTACACGCATTCCCTGCAATTGTTCGACATCCACGACATTCCCCGGTGAATGCGGAGCAGCTGCCTTGGGAACGACCGATCCCAAATCGATCTCGAATACATCGTCATATTTGGCATCGGCATCTGCGGAGAGTTCACGGAAAGAGGAGCCTCTCCCTTGGGCTTCAAGGAATTGTCTGGTCACCGGGTCGGAGGGGAACAACGATGTGGTCACACCGCATTCCGCGCCCATATTGCATATGGTCGCCCGTTCGGGAACACTCAACGAGTCTACTCCATCACCGGTATACTCGAAAATGCAATTCACATTTCCCTTCACACCAAAACGTTCGAGGACTGTAAGAATAACATCCTTAGCCGAGACCCAGGGTCGCAATACGCCTTTCAAACGAATCTCCACAACTTTTGGCGCGACCAGATGGAACGCACCACCACCCATGGCAACAGCGATATCCAATCCTCCGGCACCGATTGCGATCATGCCCAAGCCGCCACCGGTCGGTGTATGGGAGTCCGAACCAAGCAACGTTTTGCCGGGAATCCCGAAGCGTTCGAGGTGTACCTGGTGACAAATCCCATTTCCGGGACGGGAAAACACAATACCGTATCGGGCGGCAACGCTTTGCAGATACCTATGGTCATCGGCGTTCTCAAACCCTACCTGTATGGTATTGTGGTCGACATAACTGACAGCCAACTCATTCTGAACGCGATCCAACCCCATAGCTTCGAATTGAAGGTACGCCATTGTTCCTGTCGCATCCTGTGTAAGTGTCTGGTCGATCCGGATCGCGATGCTGGAACCAGCAGAGAGTGCCCCATCCTCCAAATGTTCCTGCAATATCTTATACGTCAGAGAAGAACCCATGCGTTTGCTCCTGAAAGTTAATTTTCCCCTATCATGCCGGAAACAAATATTTTAGTACAGTCTACACGTTTTGTCGGAAAGCCATTTTCCTGATCGAATTGAATATCGCCACAACGGCCGGAACAATGACCAGTGTTGTACAAAAGAACAGCACACGCCGAAAATCGAGATACTGGTATATGGTACCTCCCATGATGGAACCGACGACCGTTCCGATCGTCAGCAGTATCTCGTGGATCAACATGCGCTTCGAACGGTTGATGCTTCCCGAAGCCCCATGGAAGATACTGAAAGAGTAGACTGCCGCAAACAACATGCCGAACAACAGGAAAAAGATCGAGTACATGCCGAATGATTGTATCCTCGTTCCTGCAAGGCAGACCACTCCAAAAAGGATCTGGGCGCCGATTACGATTGCGCGGTTGAAGTGCCACCAGCTGGTTTTCCCCATGACTATGAACATGGCGACGGTCGCGGCGCCTCGAATAAGAAGCAACACCCCGACTTTGCTTTCCGAATAGGGAAGATTGTCCATGGCATGAAGTGGGAAAATCGTCAGGATCACCGCAAGTGACACATACACGGTGAGCACTCCCGCCCAAGAGAGGAACCGTAGTGGCGTACTTTGGTCCTGCATGGTGCTCTCTTCGATATTTTTACGTTCCGATACCACAGCCTTGATTCCGGGCACCAACAGGGTTGCAGTCACGATGAGCAGAAATACCAGGATAAACAGGGCCACTCCAGTCAACAATGGAGTGTCGGTTGAGATTTCCACCAGGATTCCAGTCAGAAATGGGGAAAGGGCCGATCCGAGACTCCAGGACACATTGAAGGAACTGGTTGCACGATTCAAGGCCCTACCCTCTTTGCCTCGTGCGATCCAGCTTTCAATCTGTGGCCACAGGAAAGACATGGCGCAACCATATAATACGAGAGAAAGGAAGGCCAAACCAACCTGGGTTGTCCGCAGGAGGATAAGTATCGAAAGGCCCATGCCAATCATGGATATCTCGACACTGTGCCTCGGTCTCAGATGTGCGACCAGAGGTCCCAGTATCAGACAGCACAGGAAATAGGTCGAGGTGTATACTGCCGCGGAGAGTCCAACCATCTGTGCCGACAGTGAAAACTGAATCCGCATATGGTAGACCAGGGAAAGGTTCACCATGGAAATGGCGAATTGGGCCAAGAATGAAGCCGAGTTAAGGACCCGGGATTGTATAGGCAGGGATGCGTTCTTTTCCATATGCAACAGTTGTATAAAGGAAATGGGTTCCGATACAAGAGGGGGAAGGATGCACAAACGATATATTGCCGAAATTGTCGATAATGCGGTACAGTATTCCCATGGACATCCTACTTTCCAATAGACCGCTGATAGCAGCTTTTGCAGGTGCTTTTGTAGCCCAATTCCTCAAGCCTTTCCTGTTGTGGCCTGTTGAACGGAAATTCCACGCCGATCTGTTTATCAGCACCGGCGGCATGCCTTCGTCCCATACTGCCATGGTAGTGGCCTTGAGCACCAGCATTTACATGACCGAGGGGGTCACTAGCCTCGCGTTCGCCATCGCTATCACCTTCAGCCTTATCATCATGCACGATGCCATGGGAATACGGCGGGCAGCCGGCAAACAAGCCGAAGTGATCAACGAATGGAGCCGACTTCTTGCGCAAATCCATGAAGATGGTCAATTCACCCCAGAAAATCTCAAGACTATGCTCGGACATAGTTTCGTGCAGGTTGTAGGTGGAATGGTGGTGGGATTTATTTCAGGTGTGTTATTTACCAGCATATTGTGAATATTTATGCAAATCTCGTTGACAAACACTGTATAATTATGTAAATTCTAGCAATCTGTTCTGTTATTGGAGGTTGCTATGAAAAAATCCTTACTAATGGGCATCATGCTCATCGTTTTGGTATCCGTTCTCTTCGCCGGTGGCGCAAAAGAGAAGGAAGGGTATGTTTTCGGTTCCGATTGTACTTGGCCCCCGTTGGAGTTCGTCGATGAAAACGGTGAAATCGTAGGATTTGAAATCGATTTGATCGCTGCCATGAGTGAAAGGTCCGGCGTTCCCATGACTGTACGCAACGTTGCATGGGACGGAATTTTCGCTGGTCTCAACAATGGCGCCTACGATGCGGTCGCTTCTGGTGTCACCGTTCTCGAGGAACGGAAGGCAACCATGGATTTCACCACTCCCATTCTTGAAGTGACCCAGTCCATCATAGTCAACAAGAGCAGTGCCAGCCTGGCCAACGAAAAGGCCCTCGCGGGAAAAACAGTTGGAGTCCAGATTGGAACCACAGGACATTTCGCCGTGGAAAAGATTGCCGGCGTTACCGTGAAGGCATATGACGAAATCGGCTTGGCAGTTGAAGACCTTCTCAACAAGAATCTTGATGCGGTCGTCGCGGATTCGATCATTGCAGCGGATTTCGTGCTTGCGAATGACAACTATTCCGACAAGCTCACCGTAAGCGGCTCGGTCGCCGGCGATGTCGAACAAATCGCAATGGCTGTCAAGAAAGGCAATTCCGAATTGTTGAACATCCTGAATGAGAATATCGCAGCTTTGAAAGCCGATGGAACCATCGCAGCTCTCAAAGACAAGTGGAACATCCTGTAGGCATTTTTGGATACTAGATAGCCGGCCGAAGTCGATTGTACGGCTTCGGCCTGCCTTCACACAGAGGATACATGGAAAATAAGACAAAAAAAGATACCGACTACCAGTTGCATCCATCAATGGCGGCCAAGGTCGTTTCGAAAGCCAGGGATGACAACAATCGCAAGGCAGCTACCCAGATACAAATGACCGATGGTGTACTCATACCCAACAAGAATGACAACCATGTATTCAATTCTTGGCGTGTAACATTCTTTATGGCCATCCTGCTGCTAGGTTCGCTGGTACTGTTCGCACCCGATCCCTATCGTAGTATATTCCTGGTTGTGATCAAGGGTGCTCCCATGACTTTCCAGGTCACTATCATGGCAATTATTGGAGCAATCTTCATCGGATTGTTCTGTGGGCTCGGAGCTGTCTCGAAAAGCCGCATCGTCAATATGATAAGCGGTGTATATGTTGAATTCATCCGAGGGATCCCCCTGCTTGTTCAATTGATATTCATCTATTACGCCATGGGACGCCTCTTCCGGATCGAAGGCTTGATAGCGGCAGTCGCGGCACTTTCCATTTGTTTCGGTGCATATATGGGCGAAATTGTCCGGGCTGGAATCCAGGCGATTCCCAAAGGTCAAATGGAAGCGGCTATCGCTCTTGGCCTTTCCCGTGGACAAGCCTTCCGATACGTGATACTACCCCAGACCATTAAAGTCGTTCTTCCCGCCATTGGAAATGAATTCATTTCCATGCTGAAGGATTCGTCGCTCGTATCGACCATCGCATTGAGCGATATCCTGAGAAAAGGACGCGAGTACATATCCCGTACGTTCCTTTCTCTGGAGACCATGCTGATTGTCGCCCTCGTGTACCTGGTGATCACACTCATGCTCTCGAGATTGGTCGGCATGCTGGAAGAGAGGTTGCATAGACATGGCTAGAATTCGAATCGAAAACCTGTGTAAGGATTATATCACCCCGTCGAAAGAGACCTTGCATGCAGTCAAGAATGCCAATCTGTCTGTGGAACTTGGTGAAGTGGTGTTGATTATCGGACCCTCCGGAAGCGGAAAGAGTACATTGCTCCGAAGCGTGAACAAATTGGAGATTCCTACCTCGGGACGTATTTTCATTGACGATGATGAAGTCACCGGCAGTGCGGATATCAGGAAGATCAGGGAGGAAGTGGGCATGGTGTTCCAGAGTTTCAATCTGTTCCCCCACTTGTCGGTGTTGGAAAACATTACCTTGGCTCCCATCAAAGTGAAGAACATGTCCAAGGCCGAGGCAGAAGAATTGGGAAAGCAACTGTTGACACGGGTTGGTCTCTCCGAAAAGGCCGACAGCCACCCCAACCAGCTCTCCGGTGGACAGCAACAACGTGTTGCGATCGCGCGCGCATTGGCCATGAATCCCAAAGTCATGTTGTTCGACGAACCGACGAGTGCTTTGGACCCCGAGATGATCAAGGAAGTATTGGATGTCATGCTCTCTTTGGCGAAATCCGGTATGACAATGCTCATCGTGAGTCATGAAATGGGGTTCGCTTCAGCCGCCGCTGATCGGGTCGTGTTCATGGATGATGGTGAAATCATTGAAATCGATACACCCCAGAACTTGTTCAAGAACCCGAAATCGGAGCGGACCAAACAATTTCTGGAACATATCCTTTAGGATACCCGGCTATGGAACAAACACAGACGTGGGTATCCAGACATATCACCCTGCATGACTACGCAGATCCCAGGGCCGAACGCGAGAACGCCCTGTCTCATCTGTTGGGTGTGATAGCCTCGGTCTTGTTCCTAGCCATCACCATTGCAAAAAAAGATGCATTCGGAAGCTCAAGTACGTTCATTGGAATGGTCATCTACGCAGCTTCCCTGTTGTTGCTATACGGATCCTCAACCCTCTACCACCACTTGCCCAAAGGTGACCTGAAAAGGATATTCCGTTTTCTCGATCATGCAAATATCTATTTGTTGATTGCCGGAACCTACACGCCGATTCTCATGTCGATACAAAATGCGTCTGCGTTCAGGTTGCTTGCGATCGTATGGGCGGTTGCCATAACCGGGATACTCTTCAGTCTTATATTTTGGGGAAAACTCAAAGTCCTGCATGTATTGTTCTATCTGGCAATGGGATGGATGATTGTGTTCTTCTGGAAGGACATTGTCCCCTTCATACCCTCCGACCTCCTGGTATACATCATAGCCGCTGGGCTTACCTACACGGTGGGTGTCGTCTTCTATGCGGCGAAGAAAATGCCGCACAGCCATATGGTTTGGCATGTGTTCTGCGTTGCCGCAAGCGCGATATTTTGTGTCGGATTCCTAGTGTATTTGATTTGATTGCCAAACGAAGCGAGAGGAAAGGGACCATGCAATGGTCACTCTCCCGAGCGAGTGCAGGCAACGTGAGGTGACCGAAGGAACCTTTCATGCCAA
>Ga0154462_103_pt1 | contig 22467 bp, 22 predicted proteins | sample RifGroC2_FD_105655 | JGI IMG/M metagenome (GOLD analysis project Ga0154462, IMG submission 105655) | Spirochaetes bacterium GWC2_52_13
AAGGTAGATATCGCAGCGTCCTGAGTCCACTTTAAACATTCTTGGTTTTTGGTATTGATTTCAGGGCGCATCATACAAAGTAACCTTTTCTAGACCTCTTGACGGAATCATCCTACCGGCAGTATGATATGACCAATAGTCATGTGACTGTTAGTCATACTGTTGGAGGAGCTACGATGAATTATTTCGCGATTGTGTGTCTTGTATGGGCAGGAATCGGAATTGCCACCAGGATTCTGATGATGGCTTATGGTGAGAGATGGAACCGGTGGGAAATGACCCACGCCTACGCTGTGCAAAGACCGCGGTGGGTGCTGGTTGTGGCGGGTGTGGGAATTGCCTTCATCGCGTTCACCTGGTATAAGGTGTTCACCACCGATGTACCGTATAGCTGGATTATCGCGACGTTGGTGTCGCTCACTTCGATAAAGTTGTCCGCATTGCTGTTCCAATATGACAAGTTCCGGACTTTTGCATCGGAGATCCTCAACGATCGGCATAAGAAGATGAAATTGACCGTCTCGGTAGCACTTATGTCGATCGTGTTGTTGGCCATGGGGTTCCAGCTCTATTGACCTCCGATAATTCTCGAGCGAGTGTGGGGATCTTAAGGCCATCATGATACCGGGAGGTGCGAGATATGCCCAAGCAGACCTATTTCAATCTACCGCCGAAGAAGCGGGAAGCGATAATCGACGGAGCGAAGCAAGCCTTTGCCCGGCAGCACTACGATCGGGTGACCATTGACAGTATCGTCGCCCGTGCGGGCATTCCGAAAGGCAGCTTTTACCAGTACTTTTCGGGAAAGGACGATCTCTATTCCCATATGTTCGCAAACATAGGGACGGAGAAGTACCAACTGTTGGTACAGGAGTTGGAATCCAGGCCGCACGGGACTTTTACCGAAGCGATCCTGGTGTTGATGCATCGGGCAAGCGAATTCGACGGGCAGGACGCCGACATGGTGATGCTCAAGCAGCGGTTTCTCCAGGAGTGTCCCCAGCAGGTGAAGCAACAGATCATGCAACGCATGGTCCCCGAAAGCATGGAACTGTTTGCCCACGTCATCCGTCGGTTTGTCGGGAACGGCGAATTCCGGCAAGATATCCCGATCGGGCAGGCGGCCTATATGCTCACCGCCTCGGTGCTCATGCTGGACACCTATCCGTTGGAGGAGGGCGAGGACCATCGCCAGGCTTTCAAAACCATGGTGGATATGCTCGCCGCCGGGTTGCGACTCCGGTCGTAGGAATACTTTTTGCTCCCGCTCCTTCAGCCGTTGTTGTTGACCTTAACGCCTCCAGAATATACACTTTCTTGTGACAGTATCTAAAAAAACAGTAACGATGGGAGATGTGACATGGATAACAGGACAATGGCGAATGCATTGCGGATCCTCAGCATGGACGGCGTGCAGAAGGCGAATTCGGGACACCCCGGTGCTCCGATGGGCATGGCCGATATGGCCCAGGTAGTATGGCGCAAGGCCATGCGACACAATCCCAAGAATCCCCAGTGGGCCAACCGGGACCGTTTTGTCCTCTCCAATGGACACGGGTCCATGTTGCTCTATTCCCTGCTCCACCTGACCGGCTACGACTTGCCGTTGGAGGAGCTCAAGCAGTTCAGACAGCTCCATTCCAAGACCGCGGGACATCCCGAATACAAGCTTACCCCCGGAATCGAGACAACCACCGGTCCGCTTGGACAGGGGCTTGCCAATGCGGTGGGCATGGCGACTGCCGAAAAGATACTCGCCTCCCAGTTCAATCGGGATGGATTTCCCATTGTGGACCACTATACCTACACATTCATGGGCGACGGCTGCATGATGGAAGGTATTTCCCATGAGGCGGCATCGCTGGCAGGAACCTGGAAGCTGGGCAAACTGATCGCCTTTTACGATGACAACGGCATTTCCATCGATGGAGAAGTCGAACAATGGTTCACCGACGACACGGCGAAACGGTTCGAAGCCTACGGTTGGCACGTGGTGCGCGCGATCGATGGGCACGATGCCGAGGCTGTCGAAGCTGCGATCAAGCAGGCGAAGGCAGTCGCGGACAAACCGACCTTGATCGTCTGCAAGACCACGATCGGTTTCGGCTCTCCCAACAAATCGGGCAAGGAGGACTGCCATGGTGCTCCGTTGGGCACCGATGAAGTCGCATTGAGCCGCAAGCAGCTCGGGTGGCAGTACGATGAACCGTTCTTTGTACCGAAAGATATCTATGCCGCATGGGATTGCACTGCCACAGGTGCCGATTACGAGAAGGAATGGAACGGACTGTTCGACGCGTATGCGAAGAAATATCCTATGGAAGCCGCGGAGTTCACCCGTCGACTCGCAGGGGATATCCCTGCCGGTTGGGAAGAGAAGTTCGATGCCTTTATCGCAAAATGGCAGCAGGAAGGGCTCAAGGTCGCTTCCCGCAAGGCCTCGCAAATGGTATTGGACCAGATTGGTCCCGATTTTCCCGAGTTGCTCGGTGGGTCGGCGGACCTGGCTCCTTCGAACTTGACCATGTGGAAAGGTTCCAAGGCATTTTCCGCCGAAGATGCCAACGGGAACTATCTCCACTATGGTGTGCGTGAGTTCGGCATGTCTGCGATCATGAACGGCATGGCGTTGCACGGTGGGTTCCTTCCATATGGCGGAACCTTCCTGATCTTCATGGAATATGCCCGCAACGCGGTGCGCATGGCTTCACTCATGGGGTTGCATGTCGTGTACGTCTATACCCACGATTCCATTGGATTGGGTGAGGACGGACCTACCCACCAGCCGGTCGAACAGCCGGCGATGTTGCGCATCACCCCGAACCTTGAATCTTGGAGACCTGCCGATGCGGTGGAGACCGCGGTAGCCTGGAAGAGTGCGATCAAGCGCACCGACGGTCCGGTCGCCCTCATGCTCAGCCGGCAGAACCTGGTACCCCAGGCCCGTAGCGCAGAGCAGGTACAGGCAATCGGGAAGGGCGGATATGTCCTGTGGGAGAGTGGAAAGCGGCCCCAGGTCATTCTGATCGGAACCGGAAGCGAAGTTTCGCTGGCCATGGAGGCGGCACAACGCCTTGCGGCCGACGGAACGTCCGTGCGGGTGGTATCCATGCCCTGTTGCGAAGTGTTCGAGAAGCAACCGGCAGAGTACCGCGAGTCGGTGTTGCCTTCCGGTGTCACCAAGCGTGTCGCGGTCGAAGCCGCGATCGCCGACTACTGGTACAAGTATGTCGGTCTGGACGGCAAGATCATCGGTATGCGCAGTTTCGGCGAGTCCGCTCCGGCCGACCAACTGTACAAACTCTTCGGCATCACCGCCGATGCGGTGTACGACGCTGCCGTTTCGTTGCTGTGACAGCGTAGAGGGAAAGGGATTTTCGGTGGGAAGCGACTTCGGTTGCTTCCCATTTTTCTCATGTACGTAATGCGAAGGTATTGGTATACTTCCGATACGACATGTTGTAGGGAGCGGATCATGAAGATTGCATTGGTGTCCATGGACCAGGTGTGGGAAGACAAGGAAGCGAACAAGGTACGGTGCAGGCAGTTCATCGAACGTGCGGCCAAGGATCGGGCGGACCTGATCGTGTTCCCGGAGATGACGCTCACCGGTTTCTCCATGGATATCGCCCGTACCGCAGAACATGCCGATTCGGCGCATACGCTCCATTGGTTCCGGACCCAAGCGGTCGAATACCGTATCGCGATCGTCATGGGTTATGTGCAATGGTCCACCGACGAACAGCGCGCTTTGAACAAATGTGCCTTGATTTCCGCGGAAGGGACTGTGTTGGGGACGTATGTGAAGACCCACCCGTTCAGCCTGTCGGGGGAGGACCGGGTGTTCGAGAAGGGAAACGAGCTGCAGACGTGCGATTTTGGTGGCACAACCTTCGGGCTCACCATCTGTTACGACCTGCGCTTTCCCGAATTGTACCAGGGACTGTCCAAGACCTGCAGCGTGATTGTGAATATCGCAAACTGGGCATCGAAGCGCACACTCCACTGGAGCACGCTCCTGCAAGCCAGGGCCATTGAAAACCAAGTGTTCATGATCGGGGTGAACCGGACAGGATCTGTACCGGACGGGCAGTCCTACGACCACAGCTCGGCGATCTTCACTCCCTTCGGTAATCCCGTCGCACCCTTGGAGGAGGACAGCGAGTACGGGGTGTACACTATCGACCTGGAGGAAGCCGCGACGGTCCGCTCTGCCTATTCGGTGAAACTGGACCGCCGGGTCGATTGGTACAAGACCATCCTCTGATACCCATTCCTCACGGCACCGTGGACATCACTTGTTCATGGTATCGGTAGCCGTTCCCTCCGCGAGCTCCGCCGCCAAGGCGAAGGTTTCGCTCAATGTGGGGTGTGGGTGGATCGTCAAGGCGATATCCTCCGCCACAGCTCCCATCTCCAAGGCCAGGACCGCTTCTCCGATCAACTCGCCTGCATTCTTGCCCGTTATGCCGGCACCGAGCAACCGGCCGGTCTTCGGGTCGAACAACGCTTTGCTCACACCATCGGTGGCCATCGAGCTCATTGCCCTCCCGCTGGCCTGCCAGGGGAACGAGGCTTTCTTGTAGGGTATGTCCCGAGCCTTGGCCTCCTGTTCGGTCAGTCCGATCCAGGCGATCTCCGGTTGTGTGTAGGCGACCGAAGGAATATCCATCGGAGTGAAGGCGGAGGGTTGTCCACACGCTACCTCGGCCGCTACCTTGCCCTGGTGCGATGCACGGTGGGCGAGCATGGGGTCTCCTGTGACATCACCGATGGCAAAGATGTGCGCAACATTCGTCCGTTGCTTCTGGTCGGTGACGATCCATGCCCGTTCATTGGTCTTTACCGCTGTCTTGTCGATACCGATGCGATCCGCATTCGTACGTCTGCCGACAGCGACGAGCACGACATCGGCTTCGACGGTCGCCGGTACGTCCTTGCCCTCCAGATGCACAAGTAGAGCCTTCTTGCCGGCTTCCACCTTGGTCACCTTGGTCGAGGTATATATCGCCTCGTATTGCTTCTTGATCTTCTTGAGCAACGGTTGCTTCAGATCCTTGTCGGCTGGAGGAATGAGCGCGTCGGTCGCCTCGACTATGGTGATCTTCGAACCGAGGCCGTGGTAGATGGCTGCCATTTCCAAGCCGATGATGCCACCACCGATGATCAGCATGCGCTTCGGGATCGAGCTCAGTGCCAACGCACTAGTCGAATCCCAGACCCGTTCGTCCTCGTAGGGAATCCCGGGAATCTGGACCGGTCGCGAACCCACCGAGATGACGAGGTCGGCGAAGGTGAGCTTCAGCTTGCCCTCCTTGGTCTCAACTTCGAGCTCAGTGTCGGAAAGGAACGTGCCTGTTCCGACGATCCGATCGACCTTCCGGGCTTTGCACAATCCGTCCAAGCCGGTGGTGAGGGTTTTGACCACCGACTCCTTGTGGGTGCGGATTGTATCCAGGTCTATCGAGGGCTTCGAAAACGATACGCCCACCGTTTCGAGTTCGGCGGCATCGGCGATAACCTCCGCCAGGTGCAATAGTGATTTCGAGGGGATGCAGCCCACATTGAGACATACCCCACCGAGGACAGGCTCCTTTTCGACCAGCGTCACCTTTCGTCCCAAGTCCGCTGCCCTGAACGCCGCCGTATACCCGCCAGGTCCTCCACCGAGGACAACCAGGTCGCATTTCATCTCTTTCATCCTGTCCTCCTAAACTAGTATTCGCCGTATGTCGTCGAGCAACGATACGAGATACGTGGTGAACCGGGCTCCCGATGCTCCGTCGATGGCCCTGTGGTCGTACGACAACGAGAGCGGCAGGATATCGCGCGGTTCGAAGGTCTCGCCATTCCACCATGGCCGTTTCGTCATGCGCGACACCCCTAGGATCGCTGTCTCGGGCGGGTTGATGATCGGGGTGAATGCGGTTCCCCCGATACCACCCAGACTCGAGATGCTGAACGAGCCTCCCGAGATATCCTCGGCCTTGAGCTTGCGTTCCCTCGCCCGTTTGCCCAGATCCTCGAGCTCGATCGCGATTTCCCGGATGCTCTTGGTATCGGCATTGCGCAGTACCGGTACCATGAGGCCTTCCGGCGTATCTACAGCGATACCTATGTGGTAGTAGTGCTTCAGAACAAGTTCTCCCTTCTTGCCGTCGTAGGAGGAGTTGAACTCGGGGAATTTCTGCAGCGCGGTGACGACCGCCTTCACAATGAAAGGCAGGATGCTGATCTTCACCTGTTGTTCGGGTTTGAGCCGAGACATCTCTTCCTTGAGCTTTTGCCTGAAGGCTTCGAGTTCGGTTACATCGGCTTCGTCGAACTGCGTCACATGCGGTATGGTTTGCCAGCTCCGTTGCAGGTGGGGACCCGATATCTTCTGGATGCGTGAGAGCGGTTTGCGCTCGATCTCGCCATAGACGGAAAAGTCCTCCAGTTCGAACTGGGCACCGGGAGCCATTGCGGCACCCCCACCAGCTCCACCGAGCGCCTGCTTGACCAGCTTCTGGATATCCTCGCGCAGGATGCGGCCCTTGGGACCACTTCCCTCCACGGTATCGAGCGATACCCCAAGCTCCCGTGCATACTGGCGCACCGAAGGAGTCGCATGGTATACAGCCCCTGGTTTCTGGGCATTCACCAAATCCTTGCTAGCAGCCGGCTCTGGCTCGGGTTTGCTTTCCTTGGCTTCCTTCGGTTTTTCTTCCCGTAGTTCTTCCGGCCGGGCTTCTTCCTTTTTGGCTGGAGGAGCCTTTTCCGGCTCCTTTTCCGATTCCTTTTCAGGTGCTTGTTCGGCGGGTACCTTGTCAGGTGCTTTCCCCGAAGGAGCCTTGTCCTCTGGAGCCGCCTCATCCCCGGCTACCTCGATATCGGCAAGGAGCGTACCTTTCGATACGAGATCGCCTTCCTTGACATGGACGGTCTTGATGGTGCCGCCATAGGGGGAGGGGATATCCGTGACAGCCTTCGCACTCTCGAGGGAGACCAACGGGTCGTCCACACCGATTGTATCGCCTTGGGAAATGTAGACCTCGATGATCGCCACATCGGAAAAATCTCCGATATCGGGAACGGTTATCTGTTTGATTGCCATGATATCTGCCTCCTCAGCTGATCAGGGGGTTGGGTTTGTCGATATCGATATCGAACTTCTTGATTGCCTCTGCGACTTTCTTCGCCGGAATCTCTCCCCGGTCGGCCAAACCCTTGAGCGCCGCAATGGCGATATAGTGCCTGTCGACTTCGAAGAACCGTCTCAACGCTTCGCGCATATCGCTGCGTCCGAATCCATCGGTACCGAGTATCGTCACATCCTTTTGGGGGATGAGGCGTCTGATCTGCTCCGGATAGGCGCGGATATAGTCGGTGCTTATCACTACCGGCCCGTCATGTCCCTGCATGGCCTGCGTGAGATACGGTACCTTCTGCTTCTTCTCCGGATGGGTCATGTTGTAGCGTTCGGCCTCGACACCATCGCGATGCAGCTGGTTGATGCCCGGAATACTCCAGATATCGGCTTCGACCCCGAATTCGTCCTTCAGCAAATCGGCGGCCGCGATCACCTCCCTGAGGATGGTTCCGCTTCCCATGAGCTGGACCGTCGGGGCCTTCTTGCCCCCCGTCTTCTTGAAGAGGTAGGCACCCTTGATGATGCCTTCCTCGACGCCCTTGGGCATGTCGGGGTGGGTGTAGTTCTCGTTCATCAGCGTGATGTAATAGAAGATGTTCTCGTCATCCTCGTACATGCGTTTCAATCCGTCCTGCAGGATCACCGCCAACTCGTAGGAGAAGGTCGGGTCATAGGCCTCGCAGGTGGGATGCGTCGCCGCAATCAGCAGACCGTGTCCGTCCTCATGCTGCAAGCCCTCTCCGTTGAGTGTCGTGCGTCCCGCTGTTCCCCCCATGAGGAACCCCTTGGTGCGGCTGTCGCCCGCCGCCCATATGAAGTCGTCGACACGCTGGAATCCGAACATCGAGTAGAAGATATAGAAGGGTATCATCGAAACGCCATGGTTCGCATAGGAGGTGCCCGCAGCGATCCACGATGAGACAGCCCCGGCTTCGGTGATTCCTTCCTCAAGTATCTGGCCCTTGGCATCCTCGCGATACCACATGAGCGATTCGGAGTCCTGCGGTTCGTACAGCTGGCCGGTCGGTGCGTAGATGCCCAGTTGCCTGAACAGTCCCTCCATACCGAAGGTCCGCGCCTCATCGGGAACGATCGGCACGATGCGCTTGCCGATCTGCTTGTCCTTCACCAGTTTGGTGAGCATGCGTACGAATGCCATGGTCGTCGATATCTCGCGGTCTCCCGAAGATGCTGTCATGCCGGAGAATTCCTCCAATCCGGGAGTCTTCAGCTTTTCCGCCTTTGCGTTGCGGAAGGGGACCGGACCACCCATGACCTTGCGCCGGCGTGCGATGAATTCGGCCTCGGGGCTATTGGGTTCGGGTTTGATGAACGGCAGGGCCTCGAGCTGGTCGTCGGCGACGGGCACATGGTAGTGGTCGCGGAACGCGATCAGCGAGTCCTTGTCCATGGTCTTCTGGTTGTGTGTTCCCATGGAGGCTTCGGCGGTCTTGCCCATACCGTAGCCCTTGACGGTCTTGAACAGGATGACCGTCGGCTCTCCAACGTGGTTCGAGGCCGCATGGAACGCTTCGTAGATCTTGCGCGGGTCATGTCCTCCCCGGGTCAGCTGCCACAGCTCCGCGTCGCTCTTGTCCGCCACCAGTTCGGCAAGATAGGGGTCGTCGCCGAAAATCTTCTCCCTCAGGTATGCCGGACCGCGCGATTGGATGGTCTGGAACTCGCCGTCCACCATGGATGCGAGTTTTTTCAGCAGCATACCCTTGGTATCGCGTTCCAGGATAGAATCCCATTCCGTTCCCCAGATGACTTTTATGACGTTCCACCCGGCTCCACGGAACCGACCCTCCAGCTCCTGGATGATCTTGCCATTGCCCCGTACCGGTCCGTCCAACCGTTGGAGGTTGCAGTTGACCACACAAATCAGGTTGTCCAGTTTTTCACGTGATGCGAGCGAGAGCGCTCCCAACGATTCGGGCTCGTCCGATTCCCCATCACCCATGAAGATCCAGACCTTCCTGTCTCCGACTTCCTTGAGGCCTTGGGCTTCCAGGTACTTCATGAACCGGGCCTGGTAGATGGCCATCAAAGGTCCGAGCCCCATGGATACGGTGGGGAACTGCCAGAAATCGGGCATGAGCCACGGGTGGGGATACGAAGGAAGACCCTTTCCACCGACTTCCCTGCGGAAATGGTCGAGCTGATCTTCGGTGAGCCGTCCCTCTACGAATGCCCTGGCGTACATGCCTGGCGAGGAGTGGCCTTGGAAGAAGATCAGGTCCGGGCCGTACTGGGCGTCAGGTCCCTTGAAGAACCAGTTGAACCCGACTTCATAGATTGCCGAGGATGACGAGAAGCTGGCTATATGGCCTCCCAACCCTTGTCCCGCGTTGTTTGCCCTGGCGACCATGGCCATGGCGTTCCAGCGTACAAAGGCCGAGACATTCCTCGCTGTCAGCGAATCGTCCTTGGGGATCACCGCTCCCGGGTCCTGTATGACGGTGTTGATGTATGGGCTGATCACGCCAGGGGAGGTGTTCACCCCAAGGGTGCGTGCCGCATGGGTCAGTTCATGCAACAGGTAGTCGGCTTTTTCCGCTCCTTCATGTCGTATAACCCCTTCAATCGATTCCAACCAGTCTTTCGTTTCCGCAGGATCCGGATCATGGATGATCTGTCTGCTCATTTGGTACCTCCATCCTCATGGTCTTCGTTGCGAGTCGGCGAATTCCCAACTTGTTCACTGTCAACCATCTACAACTATAGTCCCTGTATATTGAGAACTCAATAACAATTATACGGGGTAATACTCCCCCACCTGCTTGTCATGTGTAATAATTCCAAATTCGTAAGGAATGCAGGAATAGTCAAGCCCCAGTGGGAGCCGTCGGATGCGACACCTGGCAAATTATGTGCGGGTTGCTGGAATTCCCTGTACCATTGCGCCCCGATTTACTCTATACTGTTTCTGGTGGTCTACAGATCACTTGGACCCTTGGCTGGTCGCAAAGTCGTTGCGCCTCCACGTTGACGATCGCAAGGTCGCACACGGAGGGCAGACGATACTGGCAGCCGCCAAGCGTCCATTCGTGGCTACCGCTTGGACGGGAGGATGTGCATGCGTTTGTGGAAACCGAGGGACGAGGATCATTTGCGCCTCTACAGGGAAAATCCCGAGACGCATCGGATGATCATCGAAATCGCCCTGGACAGGTACCTGGACTATTTCCACGAGTGGGACAACGCGGTGTTCCGCAAGCGGGACCTGCACCCCGAACTCGCCGAGTTCCTCGACCTCTGCTCGGAGGAGATTCCGTTGCGACGGGAGCTGGAGATCGACTTTTGCATCAAGAATCGACCCGAGGATATCGAGAAGGGAAAGCTGATCGTCGCAAGCTACCGAAACTACTACAAGGGCCAGTTGAGCATGATCCATCGAAGGTTGAAGCGCCTGCTCAAATTCGCCCTCATCCTGTTTCTCATTTCCATGGGATTCATCACATTCTACCTCGTGGGCAAAACAGGCAGCCACTACCTGATCGAACAGCTGTTGGTGGAAGGCCTGCTTATCGGAGGTTGGGTATTCATGTGGGAATCGCTGCACATGGTCTTCTTCGAGAGCTTGGAGCCGATGAAGCGCCGAAGGGAGTTGAAACGGTTCCTACAGGCGGAAATATCGTTCCGGTCGACCGCTCCTCATATATAGACCGAGACCGCCAGCAAGCCATGCAATGTGGCGACGATCAGGGTAGCGTAGGCGAGGCGAAAGTGGACTTTCGGCTTTATCTTCACGATTTTTCTCCGGGTGAGGATCATCACCAATGCGGTGGCTACCATAAGCAGGTAGCTGGCGATCCCCAAGTATCCTATCACTGGAAAGCCGAGAAGCGGGGTATATGCGATCTCTTGCAAGAATCCCATGAGACTTCCTCCCTTGTTGGCGCTATGTGTAGTATAGGGAACCTTGGCCCAAAACACAAATTGTTTCGGAAGCTGTTTCCCCAATATGTATTTGTTAGTATATTGGTGGCATCACAAATCGGCAACAACCGAACTATGCTTTCGGTCCGCCGGATGAGGAGGAGACGATGAGAAATACAAGGATATATTTGCTGGTGTTGCTATTGGCACTGGTACCCGTTGCCCTGTTTGCGGGAGGGGACAAGGAAGCCGAGTCTCCCGTAGCCAGCGGGAATTCGGTCATGGCCGGTGAAAATTGGAGCTTCTCATGGGAATTCCTATCAGATGAGATCGAGTTCACCGTAACGGCTCCAACCACCGGATGGGTCGCGATCGGATTCAACCCGAGCCGGATGATGAAGGATGCCCACTATATCCTCGGGTATGTGGAGAATGGGCAGTTGGTGGTCAGGGACGATTATGGGAACGGAAATACCACACATGTGTCGGACGATACGTTGGGAGGAACCCAGAATGTCAGGGCGATCGGGGGTACCGAGGACCAGGGAGTGACTACGATTGTGTTCGCCTTCCCGCTGGATTCGGGCGACCAGTTCGACGAAGTGTTCACACAAGGGACCTCGTATAAGGTTCTGTTGGCGTATGGTGCCGAAAATGCCGATAATTTCACCGCCAAGCACAAGGGGCGCACTTCCGTCGAGGTGGTACTGGACTAGGATATTAAAGTAGGGGCGGAGGAAACTCCGCCCGGATTTGCTTTCGGCAAGGATTTGGAGTCCTTGCCGTTGTCAGTCGGAATTCGGTCTGATACCCAAGGCGGATTCGACCGATTGCCACTTTTGCGAATCGGACGCCAAGAGGACATGGAATATCTTGCTTACTTGGCGACGCTTGTTCGAGTCCAGGATCGTTTCGGGAACTTCATTCCACAATTTGCCGGTCAGCAGCCATTCCAGGGAAACGTCAAGGACCGATGCCAGCTTGGCGGCATCCAATGCTTTCGGAATTCGATTGCATGAGCGCTGTACTTTCACCAGATGGTAGTTCAGCCCGGCATCCTCGACTATGTGTTTGAGGGTGATTTGCTTGGACCGCGCCATGTCGACCCGTTTCCAAAAGAAATATCCTTCATCAATTTCCGTCATGTCCTAATGATACATCATTATGCGGGAATTGTACACGAAGAGTTATATATATTGTAAAAAAAGTACTGGTAGGACAGATTTGACATACATTCGGTGGAATCCTTTCCACTATAAGCAATAACGTTAATGTTAAATGTTATAACAACTTAATTGTTTATAGCTGGGATACTAGTATATCATATGCGTATATACTTTACTGCTTGGAATATACAAAATTGACATTCCAGGAATACAATCGAATACAATCGAATCCGATCGAATCCGATCGAATCCGATTGTATCCGGAAACACAGGAGAACTTGTGCGGGATATGGTCAAAGGAGGGATTGTCCGGCTTTCCGTGCCCGGGCCTGATAGAGGGAATTCGCGGTGATCGAAATCAAGACGATCATGGCTCCGACGATAAATTCACCTGTGGGTGCTTCCCCCAGGAACAGCCATACATACACTATCCCCAGGACCGTCTCGAGGGAATTGACAAGGGCCGATTCGGCCGCGGGAATATAGCGTGTCCCGGTACTGATCATCGTTTGGGAAAATGGTATGGCAAACAATCCGAGGACGGCAAGCGGAACCAGTGCCTGGGTGCCGATCGCAACGTGGCCAGTGGTGACCACGATGGAAATGAGTGCCCCTACAAAACCACCGATCATACATACAGCCACGCGGCTCATATCCCGGTGCCGACGCAGGTAAGCCAGGTTTGTCCCCAACAGGATTGGGGTCGAGATGGCAAATACCAGCCCAACGAATGAAATGTCACCGAATCCGTTGCGATACATGAAGTAGATTCCGCCTATCGCTCCCAATGCGGCCAATTGTGTTACCGCCGAGGGACGTTGGCGATACGCGATGTACCCGAATGCCGCGGCGAAAAGGGGAGCGAGACTGATCAGGACCAACGTATTGGCCGCACCTGCGGTTTGGACACCCAAAGTGAAGCACAAGCCGCTGAACCCCCACATGGTCCCCGATATCCACATGGTCTTGCCACCGGAGCGGAGTATTGCGAGCGCCCTCGACCTGTTGGAAACAAAAAACACAAGTGCCAGGGAGATTCCTGTGAACAAGGCCCGCCAGAACGAGGCTTGGAACCCCGATACGCCGGAGAGTCGGATCAACAGTGCGTCGAAACTCAATACCACCACCCCTGTTGTCGCTATGACGAGGCCTTTGAAATAGTCCTTGCGCGATGAATTGGAGGGTATATGGGTATATGCCACAGGAGAACTCCCTATTCGAATGATGGTCCTAACGATATAGGAGAGTCTTCGTATTGGCAATAACAAAATATCCGCAGGTATCGGAGCCTACATCTTTTCCTCGCCGAAGACCATCCAGTGGTTCAGATGTTCCCGCATCGTGTTCTCGGCAACATCGACATGTCCGGTTGCGATCGCTTCTATCAATCGCTGGTGGTGGCCCGCGGGTAGGGGAATCTTCTTCTTTTGCTCACGTTCCATCGATATCCGCAGCAAACTGTCGAACAGGTTCAACCGGATGAGTGTTTCGACAAAAGTCGTATAGCCGGTGTAGGTGGCCAGTTGGATATGGAAGGCATCGTGGTGTTCGCAGAAGGTTTCCCTCGTACCGTCCTTGTTGGGCATCTCATCCAACTGCCGGGCGAGCAACCGAAGCCGCTCCACCTGGTCCTTGTGGTGGTGTTGTGCCAGTATGCGTACCACCTGGCATTCGACAGCCATCCGGCAGGCGTTGCGATCGAGGATCGTCTTGGTGTCCATGCCGATTACACGGGAACCGAAATGCGGCTCCGAAACGACCAGTCCCTCGCTCTCCAACCTGTGGAGCGCTTCGATCACCGGAATGACACTCATGCCGGTTGTCTTCGCCATTCCGCGTCGTGTAAGCCGGTCTCCCGGCTTCAACGAACCGTCGATAATTTTTTGGCATATGATTTCATACGCGTGTTGTGCCGCTGTTTTGAATCCTGCGTCTGCTCTTCCCAACATTGCTGTCCTCCTCGTCATGATCACGCATAGGTATTTGTATTAGAAACTTTTACGTAAGTATACCCAATGTTGAATCCGTGTTGCAACAGAATAGGAAATTGTCATTACTGTTATAACAGAGATGACAGAATCTGAAAACACCATGCACCATCCGTTGGGCCATATATTGGAAAATGGAGTGATTCCACCAAAAAAAATGTGAAAAATAATTCTTCCAGTGGTATGCTGAACCACGTTTCCACGATTCGGAACACAGGAGGATGTGCCATGGATCCAACACCGGGAGAGACGGACCTCACCATACTGCTTGCGAATCTCGAGCCGGTCTTGTCTACCCAGCGGTACGTGTTCCACCTGGGAGGACAAGTCCTCGATGGACTGGATCCACGTGCTCCTTGGGCAACCATCTGTGAGGATGAAGGTACCACATACATCTTGAGTATGGAACAAGCCGACAGCATCGGTCTTGCCTACCGGGACCAGTGGGCCCGCATTACCTTGCGCATCCATTCGAGCCTGCACGCGGTCGGACTCACCGCCGCCGTATCCAGTGTCCTGGCCACCAATGGAATCAGTGCCAATATGGTAGCCGGCTATTTCCACGACCATCTGTTCGTTCCGGTCGAACATGCCATGCGGGCGCTTGGATTGTTGAAGGAATTGGGGAAACGCACGGGCCTTGAAGGGGAGGGCTCCAACCATGGATGAGCAGCGGGGGGTGTTGTTGCAATGCTTCCATTGGTATACCCCGACCGATGGCCGACTTTGGCAAACGGTCGCACAGGAAGCCGGAGCACTCGCCGATACGGGGTTCACCGCACTGTGGTTGCCTCCAGCGTATAAAGGTGCAGTGGGGGGATACGATACGGGATATGGCGTATACGACATGTACGATCTCGGCGAATTCGACCAAAAGGGTACCATCGGGACCAAATACGGGACGAAAGGGGAGTATCTTGCCGCTATCGAAGCCGCACACCAGGCGAACCTTTCCATCTATGCCGATATTGTGATGAACCACCGCATGGGAGCGGATGCATCCGAGATTGCCATGGCGATACCGTTTCCACGCAACGACCGCTTACGCTCGAGAGGTCCGGCGGTGGAGATCGAAGCCTTCACCCGTTACGAGTTTCCAGGGCGCCAGGGAAACTATTCGACGTTCACCTGGAACTGGTGGCATTTCGATGCCGTGGACCATGACCGGCGCAATCCCGATGACCACGATACGATCTATTTGTTCGAAGGAAAGGAATTCGACAATGAAGTGTCGGGTGAATATGGCAATTATGATTACCTGATGGGCTGCGATCTCGATTTCGGATCGCCCGAGGTCCGCGACGAACTCACGCGTTGGGGACGGTGGTATCTCGATACGACCGGTGTCGATGGATTCCGTATCGATGCTGTCAAACACATTCCCGCGTGGTTTTTCCCCCAGTGGTTGAAAGCCATGTGCGACCATGCACGCAAGGACTTGTTTTCCGTTGCCGAATTCTGGGATCCGGATCTGGACAATTTGCGTAGATACATAGATATGACGGCGGGATTGCTCTCACTGTTCGATGTGCCGTTGCACTTTGCGTTCCATTCGGCCAGCATCGCCCGTGCCGACTACGACCTGCGTACCATTTTCGACGGTTCTCTGGTGCAGGTAGACCCCCACCATGCGGTTACATTTGTGGCGAACCATGATTCCCAACCCCTGCAGGCCCTGGAATCGGTGGTGGAACCGTGGTTCAAGCCACTCGCCTATGCCCTGGTGCTCTTGCGGCGGGAAGGATATCCCTGTGTCTTCGTAGCCGATTACGAGGGGGCTTCCTATAGGGATCGGGGTAGCGATGGGCAACAATACGATATAGAGATGCCCTCGTTCAAACCTCTTTTGGACAAGATGCTTGAAGAGCGGAAAACAGGCACCTTTGGCCAGCAACGGGATTATTTCGACCACCCCAATACTATTGGATGGACCTTTTCGGGTGATGCCTCGCATCCTCGTTCCATGGCTGTCCTACTGTCCAATGGGGATGAGGGGACCAAATGTATGGAGACGGGAAAACGCAGTACCATATATGTCGATTGTACAGGCAACAGGAGTGGGACCGTCACCACCGATGCCCAAGGAATCGGGGTATTCCATTGCAATGGGGCTTCGGTCTCGGTATGGATCGAAACACACTGATACCGGGCGGTTCCTCCGGATCTCTCAGGCGGGAAAATCCTTGCCATACACTTCCCTGTAGGTAAGTCTCCCGTCGACGCGCGTCGATTCCATGACACTCACCCGGGTGACCCCGGTCTCGATCGGCGCGATTGCGGTACACAACCTCCTCCTGTCCCCGGGATCGGACATCCTGACTTCGCGGGCAAGGGTGATATGGGCGGTGAACGGGCGGGAATCGAGTCGATATCCGGCGCGACGGAACTCATCACCGAGTGCCGCCTGCAGGTCCAACAAGCTCTTGTTCCTGCGGATTCCCACCCACCATATGTCCTTTCCCTTGCGGTCGAACCGTCCGATCTCGTCGAAGGCCAGGGAGAATCCCCTACAGGCTACCGCTTCGACAATGGCGTTGATCCGCACAAGGTCGCCGACCGGTACCTCGCCTAGGAACACCAGCGTCAAATGCAGGTTTTCCTCGTGCGTGAAATTACCGCTTTGTGCGGCATCCCTGATTGTCTGCTGGTGTTTCACCAAAGCCCGACGGACGGGTGTGGGAAAATTGATGGCAATGAACACACGCATGGACTGGTACTCCTGGCGCAATGATTCCCCTAATTGCTGTCCCTGTCAAGCAAGGCGAGAGGAGAAGCCTCATTGGTTCGATTCTTGCCCTGGAGGGTGTTGAATTATATTGATAAATTTTTCTTGACTTCACCCTTGGGGTAGGTTAGATTGTTGCATGCAACAAAGTAAAAGTTGCATGCAACAAATTAGCCGTACCTCGTATCGACTTGGTACGCTCCTAAGGAGGAGAACATGAAGAAACTCGTTCTAGTGGCGCTCGTACTCGTGCTCGCACTGCCGGTATTCGCCAGTGGGGCCCAGGAAAGCGCGGCGGAAGCCTATCCGTCACGCAACGTCAGAGTCATCATCCCCTGGACAGTAGGTGGAATGACCGACGTGTTGACCAGACCTGTGGCCAGTTATCTTGAGAAGCATTTCGGCGTTCCGTTCGTTGTCGAGAACAAGCCGGGTGGTTCTGGTGTCGTCGGTTCCTTGGAAATCGAGAATTCCAAGAATGACGGATACGTGATCGGTACGACCTCCATGTCTACCGTTTCGGCGAAATATGTGTCTCCTGTCTATCCCGACATCCACAATGTCGAACTCATCAGCCAGGTCATCACTATTCCCGCAACCGTGACCGTCAATGCGGACAGCAAATTCAAGACACTTGACGACCTGCTCGCCTATGCCAAGGCGAATCCCGGAAAGGTCACCAACGCCAACTCCGGAGCTGGAGCGAGCGCACACATCTACGGTGTCTATTTCGAATCCATGGCCGGTATCAAGGTCAACCATATTCCGTACGCAGGATATGTCGAAGCAGTGACTGCCCTTCTGGGTGGACACGTCGACATGACGAACATCCCGCTTCCGGACGTATCGGCACACATCGATTCGGGCGACTTGCGTCTGCTCGCGATCGCATCCGCCGAACGGCACCCCTCTTACCCGGACGTTCCCACACTCAGGGAGCTCGGTATCGAAGCAGTCATGGGTAACTACAGTGGTTTCGTCGCTCCCAAGGGAACCGATCCCGAGAAAGTCCGGGCCATCGACGAAGCTATCGGCCTTGCCATGCAGGATCCCGCCCTGCGGAAGTTCCTCATCGATGCCGGCTACCAGCCTGTCTACTTGAACCGCACACAATTCGCCGAAGTCATCACAGATGCCGAAAAGCAGCTTGACTTCCTAGTCAACGACCTTGGTATCTCCTTCGTCGACGATTAATCTAAGCAACCAGGTACCAAAAATAAATTTTGTATACAAAATCGAAAATTGGTACCTGGTACCATACGGAGTATAATATGACCAGGAAACGTTCCGATATTATCGCGGGAATCGTACTTTTCGCGCTCGCAGGGTTGCTGTTCATCGTGGCAGGCTTCATGCCTACACGACAAGGTTCGGTACAAGCCCTGAACACCGGCTTCTATCCAAGGATGCTTGCGGTGATCATGGCAGTGCTGTCCGTGCTTCTGGTACTGGAAACGGTACGGAAACAGGGACAGGAAGCCCGCCAGATGGCCCCTTGGTGGAAAACCAAATCCGCATTCACCATGTTCCTCGCAACCTTGGTCCTACTGGTGTTGTACCCGTTCGTCATGAGGTTGTTCGGCTTCGCGAGTGCAAGCTTTCTCTTCATAACCGCCCTGGTATGGCTGTTGACCGAGAAGGGTCAAGCCAAACCGGTGAAGATTCTCGGTATCGCCGCGGCGATCACACTGGTGGTCTATATCGTGTTCAAGTTGGTGCTCGCGATCCCATTCCCCATGGGATTATTGATTTGACAGTATAAGGACAAGAACTATGGAACTGTTTTCTTTCGACCTCTATTTGTCGGGACTCCACTTCTTCACCAATCCGCTCATGTATGTGGCATCGTTCTTCGGTGTGTTGGTCGGAGTAGTGTTCGGAGCGCTTCCCGGTCTGACCGCCACCATGACCATCGCGGTGTTCATACCCTTTACCTTCGGACTTGCCCCGACCATCTCCTTCGCGTTCCTGTTGGGACTGTATTCGGGTGCTGTCTACGGCGGTTCGATCTCGGCCATCCTGATCAATATCCCGGGAACACCTTCGGCTATCGCCACCAGTCTGGACGGATACCCCATGAGCCAACAGGGGAGGGCCGGTGAAGCGATCGGTATATCGACGATCAGTTCGACCATCGGTGGCTTCCTGAGCGTCATCGTGCTCATGTTCGCAGCTCCCGCAATCGCCAGCGTGGCATTGAAGTTCAGTGCCGAGGAATATGTGGGAATCACCCTCATCGGTTTGAGCGTCATCGCCATCATATCACCCGGATCGACCGTAAAGGGTCTGATCAGCGGCGTATTCGGGCTGGTGATCGGTATCGTCGGCATCGACCCCATCACGGGCTTCCCCCGTTTCATCATGGGACGTGCGGAATTGCTTGAGGGTATCGACTCGATTCCGGTCATGATCGGCATGTACGGACTTTCGGAAATGCTGGTGCAAATCTCCGACGTGCAATACTCCATTGTGGTGAAACAGAAGATCAGCAAACTGATTCCTCCGTTGAAGGATCTGAAACGGATACTCGGTACGGTGATCCGCTCTTCGTTCATCGGCGTCATCATCGGAGCGCTTCCGGCCGCAGGAGGGTCCATCGCATCGTTGGTAGCCTATGGTCAGGAAAAACGCTTCGGCAAACGGCGCGACGAACTCGGAACGGGTATCATAGAGGGAGTGGCCGCTCCCGAAGCTGCCAACAACGCAAGCACCGGTGGAGCGCTCATTCCCATGCTGACCTTGGGGATTCCGGGCGATGCCATGACGGCGGTCCTCATGGGTGGGTTGATCATCCAAGGGCTGCGTCCCGGTCCGCTTTTGTTCCAACAGCAGATGCCATTCGTCTCGTCGATCTTCATAAGTCTGTTGCTTTCGGTGGTATTCATGTGTATCATCGGATTGGTTGGTGCCAAATATTTCGCCAAATTGATCGGGTTTCCAAAGAAGTATCTGATTCCGGCCATCCTGGTATTCTGTCTGGTCGGCTCGTATGCCATCAGCAACTCGATTTTTGATATCTGGGTGTTGATCATCAGCGGCATTGTCGGATTCGTCATGAGAAAACTATCGTTCCCGATAGCCCCCATCGTGCTGGGCATGATCCTGGGACCATTGTTCGAAAGCAATTTCAGGCGTTCGTTGATGCTTTCCGAAGGGAATTGGGCCACGTTCGTGCAACGGCCGATTAGTCTGGGCTTCCTGATCGTGGTAGTCCTGGTGCTTGTCGGGCCCATGCTCCTCAAGCGATTCAACAAAGTGATCATCAGAGGAAATTAGGAGAGGAAACCATGAAGACCTACGATACGTTGTTCAGTACACAAACGATCGGCAAACGCGTTGCGCAAAACCGTTTTGTCGCCCAACCCATGGAGGGCAACGATGGCATCGGCGGGGCTGTATCCCCCCGTGCCATCCAGCGCTATGTGAAGTTGGCCAAGGGCAAGTGGGGCATCATAGTCATCGAAGCGTTGTCCATCGATGCCGAATCCCTGGCCCGGAAGGACCAGATGGTGATAAACCGGGAGCACTTGGACGGCTTCAAGACCTTGGTTTCCGAGATGAAAAAGGCAGATCCGAACTCGATCATACTGTTCCAGATAACCCATTCCGGCCGCAAGAGCGGCAAGGCATTCTCACATCCGACAGCCATGTACGATCCCCAGGAAGGAGAGCATCAGCTCACCACCGGGGAATTGGACGAGATCCAGCGGAAGTTTGTGGATGCGGTGCTGCTGGCCGAGGAAGCCGGTGCCGACGGTGTCGACTTCAAGTTGTGCCATGGCTATCTCGGGTGCGAGATGCTCCGTCCCGCCAATATCCGCGACGACAAGTGGGGTGGTTCGTTCGAGAACCGGACCCGGTTGCTACGCGAATCGGTGGCACAGATACGAGCACGCTTGACCCGCGACGATTTCCTCCTCGGCAGTAGGATATCCTATTACGAAGGCATACGGGGGGGCTGCGGCACCGCATCGGCCGACGATGCCGTGGAGGATCTGACCGAGATGGATGAAGTGATCCGTCTTATGGCCAGTCTGAAACTCGATTACCTCAATGTCTCGGCAGGTATTCCGGGTCTTACTTCGGAGATCACCCGGCCGACAAATACCTCCAGATGGTTCTATCTGCATCAGTTCCGCTATGCGCGGCGGGCGAAAGCCATTGCCGGAGACATGAAGGTCTTCGGTTCCGCATACTCGGTACTACAAGAAGAATCCATGGCTGCGGCCGAGGAGAACCTGGTGCGGGGCGATGCCGATTTCATCGGGTGGGGCCGTCAGACCCTGGCCGATCCGCTGTTCCCATCCAGGGTGATCGGGGGCGAGGAAGTCGACTATTGCAAGTTGTGTTCCGGTTGTTCCAAGCTGATGGTGAAACAAGAGCAAGTCGAGTGTATCATTTTTCCACAGTAAGCGGTGTGATGGGTAGGTAGTATGGGCAAGAAGGTAACGGTATACGACATAGCCAAGGAATTGGGGATATCACCCAGCACCGTCTCACGGGTGCTCAACAACTCTTCGCTTATCGGTGAAGAGAAGCGGGAACTCATCCTCAGCACCGCGGCCCGTATGCAATACCAGAAACGGCCTATCAAACGCCAGAAGGGGCGTGCGATCATAAATATCCGGCTGTACTTGCCTCCGGCCAAGTACAGCTACATCCACCTGTTCTACGATGTCGCCGAGCTGATCGACGGAATCCAGACCGGATTCGACGATACCCGCATCAACATCATCACCAGTATCAACGATGGGGACCTGACCCTGTTCGAATCCAAGAAACTTGGCGATATCGACGGATGCGTGTTCGCGTTCACCGAACCCTCCACCCAGTTGGAGGAGGTGTTGGAAGAACGGGGAGTCCCCTTCGTCCTCTTGAACCGTTCGAATCCCGAACACAACTATGTCATTGTCGACAGCCACTCGGGAATGGACAAATTGGTCCAGGCCATGTGGCAGCGCAGGGGAGCGGCACTCAAGGCGTGCTATATCGGATTCTCTCCACTTCCGCAGGTTTCTCCACCACGAGCAAGAGGTGTTGCGGATGCCTGTCGGATCCGGGGAATTCCCTTCGATGATGAGCGCGACATAATAACCGTCGATTCGATAACGGAGTTGCGTGACAAGGTCATTCCGGCGATCGAGCAACGCGGGTACAATGGGGTGTTGTGTTTCAACGACCTGATGGCCGTCTCGGTCTACCAGACTATACTACGTCGTGGTTGGCAAGTTCCCGAAGCCTTTTCCCTTTCGGGATTCGACAATTCCCCCATGTTGGAGCTGCTGGACCAACGCATCGACACCGTGGAGTTCTCGTTGCGTAATTTGGGTCGGGAGGCGGGCCTTTGGCTCAGGAACAGAATCATCGATCGGGCCGAAGATCCTCTGCAGAAGGCATTGGATGGAGTCCATATCCTGGGAGAGACAATCTGAATGCCTAGAGAACTAGCTGAACTGCCAATCGACCATACCCGTATACCCGTGTCGCATACCCATGTCCTGATAATCGGTTCGGGGAGCGCTTCTCTTTCGTGTGCGGTCCACCTCAAGCGGATGGGTGTGGACGACCTGTTGA
>Ga0154462_142_pt2 | contig 22071 bp, 17 predicted proteins | sample RifGroC2_FD_105655 | JGI IMG/M metagenome (GOLD analysis project Ga0154462, IMG submission 105655) | Spirochaetes bacterium GWC2_52_13
GAGTGTAGAAAGCTTCAGTTTCGTGATACTGCAAGCAACAAAAAGACAAGCCCCTACCGGTGGAGTCATTAATGCTATATTAAGTGACAACACCATGACAATACCGAAATGGATCGGGCTCATCCCGATACCTACCGCAATCGGGTGCAAGATCGGTCCAAGGATAATCAGTGCGGCGGCGATATCCATGAACATGCCGACTACCAGCATGAGTAGAATTATCAACAGGAGGATAACAGCCGGACTTCCTGTGGCGGCCAAGAGGAAATCGGCGATCATTTGGGGGACCTGGTTTATGGCCAGGACCCAACTGAGGATGCTTGCGGTTCCGATGATCAGGAAGACAACACCCGTTATCTTGGCAGTATTGACGAACATGGAAGGAAGATCCTTGACCTTGATGCTCTTGAGTATGAAGAATCCGACGACCATGGCGTACGCCACGGCTACGGCGGCCGCTTCGGTTGGAGTAAATACTCCGCTCAAGATTCCTCCGAGAATAATGATTGGCATAAGCAAGGGCAAGATCGCGTCCTTGAGGCCTAGTATCTTATCCTTGAAAGTCGACTTCTTGCCTTTCGGATATCCCCGCTTGAAGCTGATGATGGACGAGAGGATCATGAGCATGATCGCCAACAGGATACCGGGCAGAAAACCTGCGGCAAACAACCCTGCGATCGAGACATTCATGAGTGATCCATAGATGACCATCATGTTGGATGGTGGAATGGTTGGTCCGATGATGGAGGAAGCGGCCGTAACCGCAGCGGCGAAATCGAGGTCATACCCATCCTCTTCCATGGCGGGTATCAACATGGTACCGATCGCAGCGGTATCGCTTACCGCAGCTCCCGTCATACCTGCGAAAAAGACACTCGCGATAATATTCGCATGGGCCAATCCACCACGAACATTCCCGACAAGGATATTGGAGAATTTCACCAATCGTCCGGTGATTCCGGTACGGTTCATGATTTCGCCGGCAAGGATGAAAAACGGCATGGCCATGAGGGTGAACATATCCAACCCGCTGAAGAATTGGAGCGGGGCCATAGAGAACATGGCCACATCGTTCGCCATCATGTACATACCTACGAGACCGGCGACACCAATGGTGAACCCGATTGGTATACCCAACAGAAGAAGTGTCGCAAAGACTATGATTATTGATAAGAACATACGTGTTTCCTCATTTAGATGTCGATGATTTTTCGTTCCTGTGACGCCGGGGCATACCCCTTTGACAGATTCAGGATGTGTGTGATTACAAGCTGGATGATGGCGAGGGTCATGGATACGGGAATCGCCAACGAGGGAAGTACCATCGTTATTCCAAGGCCCATGGAAAATTGCCATTTCGCTTCAATGGTCATCAATATCGAATAATAGATCATGACCGATAGGAAACCCAAAATCACCACGAAAATGATGCTTCCCAAGATGATGCGTACCGTCTTTGATTTGGCTGCATCGAGCAGCACGGTCAAACCTACATGTTCATTGTCACGGACGCCTATGCTGATTGCCAACGTAGCGGCCCAGATCATGAGATAACGGGAAAGTTCCTCCGACCAGCTGAGCGGCATGCGGAAGACATATCGGAACAACACCCCCAGCAAGACTACCGCTGTCATGCCACCGATGGTGACAACGCAGAGTTGGTTGACAATTGTATTGAGAATCTCCGAGATCTTATACAGTACCCTGATAACCTTATTTTCTTGTGAATCCATGCGATGACTCCTAAGCAATAGCGCCGGCCTAAGCCGGCGCCGATAGTGATTCTCGTATTCGAACGCGCTTAGTAACCGAGCTTCTTCTCTGCCGCTTCAACAGCCGCAAGGAATCGGTCGACCCAGTATTTGCCCTGGTTCTTGTAGGATTTCTCCAAGAATGCCCGGGCGGCAGGAATAGCCAGATCCCTGAACTGTTTCATTTCAGCTGCGGTAGGAACATACACATTCATCTTTTCCAACAACACCGGCAATCCCTTGTCGGAAGAATCGATCACACGGCTCACACCACGACCGGCAAGGACAGCGGTTCTGGATGCATCGTCGATGATCTTCTTCTGGTCAACGGTAAGACCGTTGTAGAAACGGGGATTCATGACCCATACGTACGGTGCATACAAGTGGTTGGTCAATGTGATGTAATCCTGAACTTCGTAGAACTTGGCCATGTTGATTATGGAGATCGGGTTCATCTGTCCATCGACAACGCCAGTCTGCAACGAGGTATAGACTTCAGCCCAAGCGACAACGGTCGGCGATGCGCCAAGGGATTTCACGACTTCCTGGTGGAGGGGCACTGCCATGACACGCAACTTCAAGCCCTTCATGTCGGCTGGAGTCCGGATTTCGCGTTTGGAGTTCGTTATCGCGAAGAAACCACCCGATTCACCGAATCCCAATACCTTGAACCCAGCCTGGCGCTCGATATCGGCAGCGAGGTCAAGTCCGAAATCGCCATCATACACTTCATAGCCAACATTATAGCTGGAGAAGGCGAACGGAAGGTTGGTTACGTCGATGAGAGGATAGAATGTGGAAAGACCACCGGAGGATGAGATGAAGGAATGGACGATGCCACTCTTTACCTGCAACATGGTCTCACGCTCTTTTCCCAAGACTCCATTCGGATAGATCTCTACAAGAATCTGTCCGTTCGAGTTGGCTTCGACTTCACTCTTGAAGGCAGCGGCCATGGCAGCGGAGGGAACGTCGAACGGTTCTTGGGGATTCAGATGTGCGAGTTTGATGGTCAACGGAGCGGCCATCAACGGGACAATGATGAGTACCAGCAACAAAGCGACGGTAAGCAGTCTTTTCATATACGACTCCTAATTTGTGATATGTGGAATGATATTACAACAAAATGCAACAGTCAAAGGTTATTTTTTCTTTTCCGGAACAGTTGATGCCACAAACCTACTGTATAGCACATAATTTTGCTTTTCATATTGTTATATGTTGCCATAGTATATAAAGCTTATTAGCACATAATGTGTATTTACTAGCACAATTTGGTTACAATGGAAATCTATCGTCTGAGAATCCAAGAATCGCTACGTCGGGCATATTGCCACAACCGACCTGCTTCGCCATACTCTCCCTATGGACACACAACACAAGATCAAAGCCATTGCCATCGATCTCGACGGCACATTGCTTACATCCGATAAAAGAATTACAGAGACAACGATACAAACACTCCGGCAGGTCATGGAAAAAGGCGTGCACGTCGTGATTGCGACCGGCCGAAGCCTGGCCACCGCGATCAGATTTGTCGAGCAGGTAGGTACCACCTTTCCAGTGGTTTGTTACAACGGTTCTTGCATCTACGACCCCGCCACTAAAAAGGACCTCTGGCACATATCCTTGAATCATGAGATTTGTGCCGAGATTGTCAGGATCGGAAAAGGCTCTCCTGCCCATCTCCACGCCTTCATGGATCACGAACTGTATTTCACCAACTGTGGACGTGAAGCCGATTATCTCGAACCATTGAGCAGCATTGTCGGTAAATCTGTCGATTTCGAATCATTCGATAACCTCCATTTCACCAAGGCCATGTTTATTGGGGAGATTGGGGAGACCGAACGGATCAGACGGCATATGCACCAACGGTTTGGAAATCAGCTCCATATGGTCTATTCACATCCCGATTATTTCGAAATCATGACAGGAGGAGCCACAAAGGGTTCCGCACTGCAGCGACTCATGGAAATATATGGCATATCCGCAGATGAGACCATGGCCTTCGGTGATGCGGACAACGACAAGGAAATGCTCTCGTGGGCACGGTATGGCATAGCCATGGGCAATGCGCACGATGAGGTGAAGGCGATTGCCGCCGGCATTGCCGGATACAACGATGATGATGGTGTCGCAAAGAAGATCCGGGAGGTATTCGACCTCAACGATCCAAAGTGAAAGGATTCAACTCGGCTCGTTGGGTTTGGAAACGAGGACCAGGTCCCGCAAGGAACTCCCCACCAGGTTTGCGACCACTTTGCATTTGGTGATGAACAGGAAAAAAATCCTTGGATCAGGTGTTGACAACGACTCGAAGTTTCCTTGCCCTTTGCTGACAATCAGATCGCAGGCATTGTACAGGGAGAGGAATTCTTCCGATGCCTGGGACAACACCAATCCGGGAGTCGGCACACCACTTGAAATGACAGTAGCTACCGAATCGATTCCCACCATGAATGCATCGTCCACCAATACGTCGTTGAGAATCGGTTTCCCGCGTGTCGCAAAATGGATGGTCAGGTTCGGATACAATTCCTTGATAGTCTCGAGCAATATCAAGTCAAATACTATCTCCCCTGCGTTATCCCCGATATACAGAAGATGTTCCGCCTTATCCAGGGCCGCGGAGAATTCGTCAAATTGAAACCTCCCGGTCGATTCGGACCCGATTCCCGCCAGTTCCCGCCCAAGTATCGCTCCAATCTCCCTTCGGACATCGATTCCACTCGAAAATACTCCGTAGTCGATGATATTTCCAGCACATGCGAGTGCCACTGCCGTTCTCAAGGGATTGGAGGAATCCTCCACACTTGCCCGCAAGTCTTCCACAACAGCCAAGGCCTGTCTGTTGCTGTTGTGCTTTATCTCAAGATACGGATCGGCGTTCCCCGTATAGGACACCAGGAGGTCTTGGATGAAAACAGCCATTTCAGGGGGTGATCCGGTAGTGTGGGATTCTTGGAGTAAGTATCTGAACCGGTCGTTCATCTCTGTGGTTGAGGCGTCGGAAAGCCCAAACAGCCGTGCCGTCTGGTCTACCTGCTTCAAGAGACAAGGGATGCATGTTTCGTGGGTATTCATCCGTTCCCTTATAGCATACAAAGAAGGGCCGTTTCTACAATTGAAACGGCCGCTTTGCAAGTAACCCATCGCAGGGGTAGTCGAACTACTCCACCACCGGGAAACCGCCCTCGACAAGCACATTCCTCAAACGTTCCATTTGCTTTGGCGGTGATATCTTGCTTGGAAGGATCGGCTTGCCTACGTTGGATCCGACAAAATTCGCCAGATCCTTGGTGGCCACGGGAAAGCTCGAGCTGTCGGTCATCAGCCTGATCGGATTCAATTTGAACTGGGCCTCCAAGGCTCCCTTCAGATCTCCCGCGACATACTTCTCGTAGATCGAGCAAACAAGATGTGGCAGGTAATTGGCCGTCGAGCATACCGCACCGACAGCTCCCACGTTCAAGCCCGAGTAGATCAGTGTATCCTTTCCGCACATCACCCGGAAACCCACATCGGCGTTACGGCGGATGAACTCGATTGTCTGGGTCATATCCCCGCTCGAATCCTTCATGCCCACCAGATTCGCCTCGCTGTGGGCAAGCTCCTCCACCACGTCTTGGCTGATTCCGTACCCGGTGCGTCCCGGATTGTTATACAGCAGCACCGGTGTGTCGGAAACAGACCGGGTGATCGTCCTGAGGTGTGTGCGCAATTCGTCTTCGCTGGGCTTGAGGAACATCGGTTGCAGGACCGAAACTCCCGCGGCCCCAAGACGGACCCCCATGCGCGCCAATCGCACACAGGTGCTGGTCCTGATCGCTCCAACTCCCATGTACACGGGAATCCTCCCGCCCACCTGGTCAAGGATGACCCGGAGCGTCTGCTCCATCTCGGCTTCGTCGAGCATATAGAATTCCCCGTTGGAGCCGAAGGCGAGGATGCCCGAGATACCCCCATCGATCATGAAGTCGATGTGGCGCCGAAGCGCCGTCTCGTCGAGCCGTTCGTCGTCGGTGAAGGGAGTGACTATCGGTGGGATGATACCCTTGATGAAATCGGTGTCCATGGTCGTTCCTCCGTCGTTGCTTATTTGCCGATCTTCGTGCCCGATACCTTGGCGTAGTACTTCGCCAGGCCGCTGTGGTCATCCTGCCCGTTGCCATCCGCGTGCAGCGTCTCCATCATTTCCCGTACCGCGGCAGTCAGGGGAAGCGGGGAACCCACTGTGTGGGCGGTGTCCAGCGCATTCGCCAGATCCTTGATGTGCAGGTCGATCTTGAAGCCCGGTTTGAAGTTCCCTTCGATCATCATGGGAACCTTAGCGTTCATGACCGTCGATCCGGCCAGTCCGCCCTTGATCGCTTCGAACACCAACTGGGGATCGACGCCCGCCTTCCTCACCAGGGTGAAGGCCTCGGCTACCGCGGCGATATTGAGCCCGACTATGATCTGGTTCGCCAATTTGGTGGTATTGCCAGCCCCGATCGCACCGCAGTGCACCGCGGTGGCTCCCATGACCAACAGGATATCCTTCACTTCCTCGAAGAGGGCCTTGTCCCCACCGACCATGATCGCCAGCGACCCGTCGATCGCCTTCGGTTCGCCACCGGAGACTGGTGCATCGAGCATACGAACACCCTTGGCCGCACAGGCTTTCTCGACCTCCTGGCTTGCCAATGGGGCAATCGAGCTCATGTCGACCAGGATCGTCCCCTCGGCCGCTCCATCCAGGATTCCCTTCTCGCCCATGACCACGCTCTTCACGTGCGGGCTGTTGGGGAGCATGGTGATCACCAGGGGAACCCGGGATGCGACATCGGCCGCCGAACTGCCTGCAACCGCTCCCGCGGCAACGACTTCGGCGACGTTTGCGTCCATGATATCGAATGCCACAACTTCGTGGCCGGCCTTCAACAAATTCTTTGCCATGGGCTTGCCCATGATTCCCAATCCTACAAATCCAATTTTCATACCTATTACTCCTTCAATTCATTATCTGACCATACAGGGTTTCTTGCTGTCGAACTTCCAACCGGGAATAAGATATTGCATACCGACCGCATCATTTCTTGCACCGAAAGGAAGTTTCGTGTACACCTCATGCGCTTTCATCACCGCATCCATATTGATATCTATTCCAAGCCCTGGTGCCTTCGAGACGTGTATGGCCCCATTTTTTATTTGATGTGGATTATTGGTAAGATATTGACCATCCTGCCATATCCAGTGGGTGTCCATCGCCGTGATATTTCCAGGTGCGGCTGCCGCGCAGTGGGCAAAGATCGCCAGCGAGATGTCAAAATGATTATTTGAATGCGATCCCCAGGTCATACCCCAATCGTTAAGGACTTGAGCGATCCTCACCGAGCCACTCATTGTCCAGAAATGGGGATCGGCGAGGACTATATCAACAGACTTTTGGCCAATCGAATGGTAAAACTGTCTCCAATCGGTCGCTATCATATTGGTTGCCGTCGGAATACCTGTCCTCATCTTGAACTCGGCCATGGTTTCCCTTCCGGAATACCCTGCCTCGGTTCCACAGGGATCTTCGGCATAGGTAAGGCTGCTCCCTTTGCAGAGTGCAACCGCTTCGTCCAGTTTCCAAGCACCATTCGGGTCGATATTGATCCGTGCATCGGGGAACCTCGCTGCAAGCGCTTCTACTGCCTGCATCTCCTTCTCCCCTTCCAAGACCCCTCCCTTGAGTTTGAAGTCCTTGAATCCGTAATACTCCTTCAGTGCCTGCGCCTGTTCAACGATAGCATTCGCATCCATCGCCTCATTTCTTCTTACCCTGAACCATGGGTTGTCACTGGAGCTTTCATCGATATAGTGGAGATCGGTCTTCCGCTTATCGGCCTGGTAGAACAGGTATCCGAGTGTGACAACATCGTCCCGTTGTCTTCCATCACCTAGCAGATCACATACCGACATATTGAGGAATTTTCCCCACATATCAAGGAGAGCACTTTCGATTGCGGTCTCCGAGTGCACCACATCCTTCAGATTTGCGAGTGATAGGTTTTGCAGGCCCTCACTGTTCTTTGACCTGTTGTTGTGGCGCTCGGTAAGTGTCCGTAATATCGAGCGGTATTCACTTATCTGTTTGCCGACAACGAAGGGTATCGACTCCTCAAGTGCCTTGGTGATCGCCTCCCCACCATGAACTTCACCAAGACCAGTCTGTCCCGATGAATCCTTGAGGATCACAATATTGCGGGTAAAGAACGGAGCATGGGCACCACTGAGGGACAGAAGCATACTATCATTTCCAGCAACGGGAATAACCAACATTTCGGTTACGACGGGAAAAGTTTCTTTACCGTTCACGATTGCGCCCCCTTCCCGGCAGCTTTCGCCGAATGCCTGATCTGCTTGATAATCGTCGATCCAAGCGACAGTACCGTAAGGATGAGGAAAACCGCACTGATAGGACGGGTGAATACATCCATGACATTCCCATTGGAATACTCGAGTCCCCGTCTGAGGTTTGTCTCGAGTGCTCCTTCAAGAATAAAGCCAAGAATGAATGGCGGAACGGGAATCTTGAATTTCGACATGGCAAGCCCGAGAATACCGAAAAGAATCAATCCCCACATATCGAAAACACGGTTGCTCAGGGCGTAGGCTCCTATCGAGCAGAGGACAACGATGAGTGGTATAAGAATATGGGTGGGAACCTTGAGGATCTTCACGAACATGCGCATGCCTGCCCACATGAGAATTGCCATGAAGAAGGTACCGAGGATCATCGATGCAAAGATATGGTATACCGTATCCCCATTTGTTTGGAACAACAACGGACCGGGCTGCATACCGTGGAGCATGAAGCCACCAAGAAGGATGGCAGTGGCGCCGTCTCCGGGAATTCCGAGAGTGAGCAGAGGAATCATGGCACCACCGACAGAAGCATTGTTGCTCGATTCGCTGGCCAAGATACCGTCTGCTATTCCCGTACCGAATTTCTCCGGATGCTTGCTCGAATTCTTTGCGACCGAATATGCTATGATATTGCTTGTCGAGCCGCCGATTCCCGGTAAGATTCCAATCCCAAGACCAATGAGTGAACTCCTGATCAAATTGATCCAATTCCCATTGAGATCCTTGCGAGTGAAACCAAGTCCCTTCATCTTGTAGTCGAGGACTTTTACTTGTTCCTGTTTCGCCGCCGCCGTCGACAAGACTTCGCTTATCGCGTAGAGACCTACCAAGACAATCAGGAGATGGAACCCACTGGTAAGTTGCAGAGAACCGAAGGTATACCTTTTCGCACTGTCAATCGGAGAGAGCCCGATGGTTGCGACCATCATGCCGAACAAAGCACTCAGCAATCCCTTGACAACTGATTTCCCTGTCAATGTGGATATCAGGGTAAGGGCGAAGAAGGTGACCGAGAAGTATTCCCATGGACCGAACTTGAGAGTGAAAATAGCAAGTGTCGGAGAAAGCACGACCATAACAAGGACTCCGATGATCGTACCGATAAGCGAGCCAAATACTCCGAGACCAAGAGCTTTTCCCGCCTGACCCTTCTTCGCCATGGGCGCTCCATCGAAGCACGTTGCGATCGAGGCTGGCGTTCCCGGAATATTCAGCAGTATCGCCGAGATGAGACCACCGGAGATTCCCCCGATATAAATCGCCGTTAGCATGGACAAACCAATATTGCTCGCCATCACATAGGTAACGGGAAGGAACATCGACAAGCCTGCGACTGTGGTGAGACCTGGAAGGGCGCCGAAGATAATTCCTATGGTAACCCCGAAAAGTATCATGATGATGCCCGTCGGGTCGGTAAAGACGGATGCAAAACCTGAAATCAACATTTCCAACATATAATTTTTCTCCTAACCTAAGATTCCACTGGGAAGGAACAATGAAAGGTATTTTGTAAAAATGAAATAGATCAAAGCTGAAGCTCCAATCGAATAGAGGATGATGAACACGGTCCACCTTTTCCGTTCTTCCTTTTTCACCAAGAGGAAAGATTCGGCCAACAGGAAAAAGGTACTTGAAATGACAAAGCCCACCCCTTGATATGCGGCGACGTAGATAACCAGATACAGCAAGGATAGAAGCAACTTCACCGGTACAACGGTATCGATGCGGGCAATTATCGAGCCTTTGGGAGGTTCGATACAGATGACCTCATCGGTATCGCACACCTGGTCCCTGTTTCCTTCAAGCGGTTCAACCGAATCTTGCTTCGATTTCTTAACTTGGATGAGTACTTGAATCACATGGACACTACTCAATACAAATACGAGAAATCCAATCAGTTGAGGTACGGAACGGGAATCGAGACCCCTGTTTCCGAATGGTGTGAATGTCGAGATCCTGGTAGTTCCCAACATATAAGCGACAGACAAAGCCAGGAAAAAGATTCCAACCCCTAGCTCTTTTTTTGAATCACTGGTCATCTCAGTTATTCTCCTATTCAAAATACAGTAAGCTGGCCTGAAAACAAAAGCTCCAGGCCAGCGGAAATACACCTGATACAGGTTACAGTCTATTTGCCCTGAAGCATGTCGCTGATTGCCAACAGCTCTTCACGTTCCTTATACCAATGGGCTGTCGAATCCTCAACATTCATCCATGTGAGTGGCTGGAATGCCTTGGCCATGTCCGCCTGATAGGCAGCATTGTTGTTGATCACTTCACCAACAGCGTTGGAGAACTTTTCGACGATCCGCGGGTCGGTGCCCTTGGGGAAGAACATGGTGTTGAGGTAGTCATATCCTGCTTCGATTCCACTTTCCCTCAGTGTCTTCACTTCGGGGAGGAGTTCCGACCTGTTGTTGCTCACATTTCCGATAGCCTTCAGCGTACCGTCATCGAGATAACTCTTGACCTGGCTGTAGTTGAGTGGAACGATATCGGCATGTCCACCAAGAACGAGCTGGAGTCTTTCGCCCGAACCACCGGAAGAAACGATATTCAACTTTGCACCAGCATTCTGCAGACCGATTGCGATCCACATGGTTGAAGCACCGGTGTTCGCGGTAAGCTTATACTTGCCTGGTTCCTTCTTGGAAAGTGCGATGAGCTCTTCAACTGTATCGAAGGGAGCATCGGCAGCCGCAAGAAGGACTTCGGGAGATGCATTGGAGAACACGGAACCGACTTCGAATGACTCGATACCGTAGTCAGCCATTCCAGCCGCCTCGGCGATGGTAAGGGAAAGCTGGTGAACAAGAATCGTATATCCGTCCGCCTTGGCGTCCTTTACTTGCGAAGCACCGATTGTTCCACCACTTCCAGCCACATTTGTGACGACTACCGGCTGTCCGAGAATCGCTGGCAAATATTTTGCGATGGCACGGGCGTTGAAGTCCGAGTTTCCACCGGCAGCATAAGGCACGATAAGGTTTATCGGTTTTGTAGGCCAATTGAGTTCACCACTTGCAGGTGCCGCCTCTTCCTTCCCCTGGGCGCCCACAAATGAGAGTGCCAACAAAAGAACCATGAGTAAAACGAGTAATCTTTTCATTTTCTTCCTCCATATAGTATACCAACCAAAACTTGGTTAGGTATTTTCTTAATTAATTGTCGTATTTTATAATCCTATTTTATATATGTCAAATATTATTTGATTTTTTATAAAGCTATTATATTTTATCGCACCATACAAGGTCGTTTCGGATCGAACTTCCACCCGGGAATCAGGTATTGCATCCCCATAGCATCGTCACGAGCTCCGAGACAATGTTCGTTGTACAACGCATGGGCTGCCTCCACCTGTGCCAGATCGACTTCGATTCCCAAACCCGGTTTCTTCGGTATGGCTATATGGCCATCCTCGATCTTCAACGGTTCCACCGAGAGACGCTCGTCCCCTTCCTGCCAAATCCAGTGGGTGTCGATTGCATTCAAACGCCCCGGAACCGCTGCTGCGGTGTGGCTGAACATTGCAAGGGAGATATCGAAATGGTTGTTCGAGTGGGATCCCCATGACAATCCGAACGTCTCGCAGAGCTGTCCGACCCGCACCGATCCTTCCATTGTCCAGAAATGGGGATCAGCCAACGGGATATCGACGGATTGCAGCATGATCGAGTGGGCCATCTGCCGCCAGTCGGTGGCGATCATATTCGTTGCGGTCGGCAATCCGGTTGCACGCCTGAACTCGGCCATGACTTCCCTTCCTGAAAAGGTACCTTCGGCACCACAAGGATCCTCGCAATAGGTGAGCACATCATGCAGATCCTTGCACAATTCGACCGCCTCGGCCAATTTCCATGCCCCGTTGGGATCGATGGTGATCCGAGCGGACGGATAGGCCTTCTTCAATGCCTTGATTGCCTTGATCTCTTCGGCTCCCTCCAGGACTCCACCTTTCAACTTGAAATCGTCGAAACCATAGAGGTCCTTGCTTGCCCGTGCCAACTCGACGATAGCATCGGGGGTCATTGCTTCCTCGTGTCTGAGCCGATACCAATCGACAGGAGAATCAAGATTGGAAACATACGGTAAATCGGTCTTCTTGCGATCCCCGACATAGAACAGGTATCCAAGGATCTTGACCCTGTCACGCCGTTGCCCATCACCGAGAAGTGCGGCAACAGGAACACCAAGGTGTTTGCCGAGCAAATCGAGCAGCGGAGCCTCGATCGCCGTGACAACGTGGACGCCGGTACGGAGGTCGAATGTTTGTGCTCCGCGCACATCCTCTTCCTTTCCAGCCAGCGCTTCATGCACGGCAAGCAAGGTATTCTTGTATGCTCCAACCGAAGAACCGATTACCAAAGGTTTGACCTGTTCAAGCGCGGCTGTTATCTTTTGTCCGCCAGGTACTTCACCAATGCCGGTATTTCCACTGCTATCAGTGAGGATCACAACGTTTCTCGTAAAGAAGGGTGCGTGGGCACCACTAAGATTCAACAACATGGAGTCTCTGCCCGCAACGGGATACACAGCCATGGATTCGATGATTGGGGTCTTCATTCCCACCTCCGGTCAACTAGCTTCCACTGGGAACGTGTATCGACAGTTCCCATGCAAGTGATAGCATATGGTCACTTTATCCATCTGTCAATCTTTATTTGATTTTTCTTATCTTTTTTACGTATTTTTATAATGGAATTTTATTTTATATAAATTATTCAAATACCATTATAATTGAAAAAAAATTACCAAACGAGTCTCAAACTGTCTCACATGCAAGTTATACATGAGTTTACACATAATATTACGGAATATGTCCAAACATGTGAAAATATAATATTAAACAACAATCTTATAAATATTGTTGTTTTTTACTTTGATTTTTCAATTTTATCATGTAGTATTTATAACTATGGAAGCCAATGATACCACCGACAAATACAATATCAAAGCAGTCATGCGCTGCTTTCAGATTCTCGACCTAGCCGCGGCCTCGGAGCATCCGCTGACAATCCAGAATGTCTGCGAGTCCTTGGATATCAACACGAATATGGCATTTCGCCTTCTGGCTAGCCTAGTCGCATCCGGCTACATGGTCAAGGACGACCATTCGGGGCATTATGCCACCTCGTTGAAAGCCCTGCAATTGTCGCGCAACGCATTGGTCTCCCTGGAAATCAGAAAACTCACCATGCCATACCTCGAACTGCTTTGGAACCAATATCCCAAATCGAATATCAACATGGGTGTATTCAACCTTGACGAGATTCTCGTTGTCGACCGCATCGACAGCTTGAGCCTCCCCCGCACCTACTTCACACCAGGCAAAGCCCTACCATTCCATTGCACGGGCCTGGGAAAGGTCCTGACCTGCGAAATGCCGGAACCCCAACTGGACGAGCTCATCGCAAAGAAAGGGCTGAAAAGCTTCACCAGCCGAACCATCACGGATCCCGCGAGACTCAAGGAAGAACTGAAACAGGTCAAGGCGGACCAAATCGCCCGGGACCGCAACGAATACATACTCAAAGACAACTGCAACGCCGCACCGATTCGTGGGCGTGACGGTCGGATAATCGCCGCAATCAGTCTATCGGCATTCGAGAACTACATGTCCATAAGTGAGATCGAGGACACGATACCTGCTGTGCAGGATACGGCCCGGAAAATTTCCTATATGGCAGGGTACCACAGCGGACTCATGTAGGCTTCCCCAGCTTGCCTTGCGGCGGTAAAACCGCTACCTTGACCACATGGAAGATAAAACACACGAAAATACTCCAGAGAAAGTCGTCATCATGCATGGATTCACCAAGGAACAGGTCTTCACCCTCATGCGGGCTGTCAAAAGGGAATTCGGGACACAGGAAGATATCGCATTCGCCATGACCACCGCGCGCTCCTTGGAGAACATGCTGGCCGATGTTGTCAACGATGTCGCCGAGGAACACGCGTACATGAAGAAGAACCCACCGGGAAAACGTCCGTTATAGTTTCAGTTTCAGGGCAAGTCCGACATAGGTATTGGCCATGGCATCGAATTCGTCTGTACCGTTCACCAAGCTTGGAATATCGGGAATGATATGGTTTGCCTCTACTCCAAGGCAGAATACGGGAGTGATATTGAAGTCGAAACCTAGACGGGCTCCATAGAGGATGTGTGGGGGCATGTCGAAATCGCCGCTATCCACCGTTATCGAGTAGGCCGGTCCGATACCAAGATACGGTTCGAAAAATCCCAACGGCCAACGGAATACCATGGTTGTTGAAAGCAAGAACTGGTATCCCACCAGGTCTCCGCTGAACGGTTCCTTTACAATGACATCTCCGTTCAACCCGAACCACTCGGTGATATAGAAAGCCATTCTGACACCAGGTGTGTAACGGGAGAATTCCGAATCCGCAATATCTCCGATCGTATAATAGTTCAACAGACCCGCCTCGAACACGCTGGGGGTATCCGCCAGCACGACACCACCACAAATCAGCACCATGATTCCGACTATAAGAACGATTTTCACACGCATACAGCCCTCCATATCAATTCAAGTCTCTTCTAGCACAAAGTGTATCGCGGGAGCATCGAAATAGCAAACAAAAACCGAATACCCGTCATGGTCATTGACAACATCCGGTGGCGATATGACGTACCGTGAGACCATATCGCACTTCCCTCTCTGTTGCACAACACAGGCAATTCTGGCACTATACGGAGACTCAGCCAAGGAGCCCCAGGTGCAATCCGAACCGATCGCCGATGTGATATCGCCCAGACATGCAAACTCACGAATCGCACGCCTTCCATTCTATTATGGCTGGGTAATCCTGGTTGTCAGTTCGATCGGCATATTGGCAAGCATCCCCGGGCAGACAATGGGTGTCTCAGCCTTCACCGACCACCTGATCGAAGCTCTGGGAATCTCACGTGTAGCCGTATCGAGCGCCTATATGATCGGGACACTTATCAGTAGTCTGCTCACTCCGTTCGCGGGCATGTTCCTCGATCGTACCGGGGCCCGGACAACCGGGGCGATCGCTACAATCCTGCTTAGCCTGTTTCTGGTATTCCTCGCCTATTCGGGACATATCGCCTCTTCCCTTGCCTCGATTGTCGCCATACCCGCCTTCATCATCGCATCAGTCGTCGCAGCCTTCGGATTCCTTGGTATACGGTTTTTTGGCCAAGGAGTGATCACCATCGTCTCTCGGACCATGTTGGCCAAGTGGTTCGGACCGCGACGGGGATTGGTCGTGGGGCTCATGGGTGTGGTCACTGCATTCGGTTTCTCGTATGCTCCCCAACCGTTACATGCCCTTATCGGGCGATGGGGATGGATGGGCGCACTGTTCATCCTGGCACTGCTGCTCACCGGGATTTTCCTTCCGATCGTGCTTGTCTTCTTCAGATCCGATCCCGAGTCCTGCGGCATGACGGTCGAACAGGGAATGGCACCCTTGTCGTTGGCCCAACAGAAACGGCAGATGGATTCCGAACGGGAATTCACCGTGGGCGAGGCGCGAAAACAACTGAGATTCTGGATCATGGCAATCGCATTGGGATACTGGACGCTGTTCGGTACCGCCTTCACCTTCCATATTATCGCGATATATGGCGAGATTGGAATCGGTGCCACCGATGCCGTCAAGATATTCCTGCCCATTTCGTTCATCTCGGTCGCCGCACAATTTATCGGCAGCTGGTTGAGCGACCGGCTCCCGATCAAAGCAATTTTCCTTGCCTTCGGTGCCGCAATGTTCACAACGTCCGCATCCCTGGCCATCCTGGGAACAAAGTTCGGGGATATCACCTTGTTGGTTTCGTATGGTATCGCCAACGGCATGTTCAGTATGCTCAGCGTAGTGACATGGCCCAAGTTGTTCGGTAGAAAACATCTTGGCGCAATCAGCGGGTTCGCCATGTCTATCCTAGTCGCCGGAAGTGCGATCGGACCTTGGTTGTTCAGCGTCGGCAGCACCTTCACAGGTTCATACAAGATCATGGGATATGCCGGCGCCGCAGCGTGCATGATCCTCATTGGCGTCATGGCATGCATGAGATTCGTCGATCCTGCCATGGCAATTAGCCCGGACGGCAAAAAACGAACCGAAACCCGCTAATCCGCTAATCCGCTACGCCAACAACACCAGACTCAACGCCATGACCACCATTCCCGCTATCACCCCACCTATCGCCACATGGTGTTCTCCATATTCCTCGGCAGTAGGAAGCAGTTCATCGAGCGAAATGTAGACCATTATTCCTGCTACAGCGGCAAAGACCACACCGAAGGTGACATCGTTGAACCACTGGCGCAACAGGAAGAAACCCAGCAACGCACCGATCGGCTCCGAAACCCCTGAGAGCAAGGAGAACCAGAAGGCCTTTTTTCGACTTTTGGTTGCGTAATAGATGGGAACCGAAACCGCAACCCCTTCGGGGATGTTGTGGATAGCTATAGCCACAGCTATACTGATACCCAACCGGGGATCGGCAAGAGCTCCCATGAATGTGGCCAGGCCTTCGGGAAAGTTATGGATCGCGATCGCGAGGGCACTGAAGAACCCCATCCGCAGAAGCCTGGGATCCTCGGCATCCTTGGCCGACACCTTCCCACCCGGTTGCTTGTGGATCTCATGGGGGTTCTCGTACGATGGGATCAATTTGTCTATAAGCGCGATGATCGCGATTCCTCCAAAGAAGGCTCCTGTCGTCGCCCAGTAACCGGGCTTTGCTCCAAGAGCCCCCTCCAAGGCAACCTTCGCCTTGAAGAAAATCTCAATCAACGCAACATATATCATGACCCCGGCCGAGAAGCCCAAGGCTCCGGCAAGGAATTTGGGATTGAATTTCTTGGAGAAGAATGACATGAGCGAACCGACACCGGTTGCCATACCTGCGAAAATCGTTAGACCGAAGGCGAATAGGATTGTCGAAGTTTCCATGCTCCACAACGTACCATAGGTACAAGTATCTGGCAATATTTTGTGGAGCATCACTTGCACGGGATCGAGAATGGAATTATTGTAGAGGGATGATAAAAAGGCGCTTTATCTTCTGGCTGGTATGTATCTTTGCCTGCGCGTTCGGGATATCCACCCTGCTCGCGTCAGCAGGACAAGACACATACACCGGGCACAAACAGATCCTCACCGACAATTTCCAGATAATCTTCGAGGCCCACGACGAATGGGCTGCCCAGCGGATCGCAGGATTTTCCGACCAGGTCCTTGCAGAAATTGCACAGGTCCTCGACCATACCCCTAAGAGACGTATCCCGGTAGTGCTCACCAGCAGACCCTCGGTGGCCAATGGCTACTACAGTCCGTTCCCCGCAAAGGTATTCATGTTCCTGACCAGCCCCTCGAACCGGTTCCTCGGCTCAAGGACCAGCGATTGGCTGCGCTCCCTTTTCACCCATGAACTCACCCACTATCTCCATTTGACCGCTCCGGTTGGTCCGGCAAAATTCCTTACCCCACTATTCGGCCCCGAAGTTCCTGCCATGAATTCCCCGCTCATGCCTGGCTGGTGGATAGAAGGAATCACCACCTATATGGAATCGACCCGGGCCGAGGGTGGTCGGGGAGATTCCCCTACCTTCAAACTCACCTACGAGGCGCCCCTGGTTGAACAATCCATGTGGAGTATTTCGCAAGGAGCATATTCCTCGAATTTTCCACCACGAGGAAGAGTCTACAGTACCGGGTATATCATGGTCGACCATCTGGCACGGACCTACGGGGAAGAGGCCTTCCGTGAAATCAACCGCAGATTCTCGAACTGGCCATTCTTCGGTATCTCCCCCGCGATGAAAAAGGTCACTGGCCGGACTTCGGCCGAACTCTTCGACGACGCATTGCAGGAATTATGGGATTCCTTGCCGACTGTCACCAAGCCGCCGCTCCTATTTTCTCCCGATTCGGTGGGAGACTTCCATCTTCCCTACCAAACCGACCGGGGACTGCTCGGATTCACCCGGACACTGGATACCGGAGGTGCGATTTCCCGCTATGCACCCGACGGCAAGAGCCTTTTGGAGCTGATCAGGATTCCTGTAGATGCACCAGGAGCGATAACGGTCACCAGGGATGGCACCACGGCATTCATCGCATACTTGTGGGGCGACCCCTACCACAAGGCATCCACTCCATTGGCCCCGGTCAGTTACTCCGACCTCTATCGAGTCGACCTTGATAGCCACGTATTTTCCCGAATCACTACGGAAGCCCGATTGATGCACCCGGCTGTGAGTCCTGACGGACAACGTCTGGTTGCCATAGAATCTGTCGAAGACCGGTATCGTCTTGTCGAGATCGACATGGAGGATGGCTCCACATCCGTGCTCTATGAGAATCCTGACGGCAGCGTGTATGAACCGAATTTCGCCCCCGACGGATCGGCATTGGTGTTCATCGAGATTGTGGATGGACAATCCACCCTGGTGGTGCTTGAGGGTCAGGAGCACGCGCGCCTCCTGTGGCCCCATGCACATGCGGAATTGCACTCGCCCCGTTTCATCACACCCGAGACCCTATGGGTCGGAAGCGACTTCTCCGAAAGATTGTCTTTGTACGAGGTGGATAGGGAGAGTGGAACCATCACGTTGCTGCTCACCGATCCGCTCGGCATCACCGGAGCAATTCCAGTAGGAGACTCGGTGGTCTACTCAACCTACACATCGAATGGATATGCCTTGCGAACAGTCGATTCCACCGCATTGGAAGCCGAGTCCATTGCCAAGCAGACACCGCACACACGCCGGCCACAGGAAGGCCCCACTCAACGTCTCCCCATGGAAACCTACTCGGATACGCTCCGGTTCAACCTCTGGCTGCCGTTTCCCATCAACATTCCCACCGAATTTGTTCCGGGGGCTTCGGTAGTGATGCGAAGTATCCTTGGCAGGCATACGCTTGGAGCCAGTGCAGCCTGGAGCATTACCGACTCGCTTCCCTTGGGAGTCCTGTTGTACCGCTATGCCCCGGGACCGTTCACCTTCACCTTGCAAGCCAATGCGAACGAAAAATACAGCAACATCGACCGAAGACACTCGGTTACCGGTTCGTTCGATATTCCCCTCTGGCACGAATCGCTTCCATCCGGTCGCAGATCCTTGGCTTCCGGGACAGCCGTCAGAGGAACGTATGTGGGAGACCAGACGATCGGCACCCTCTTCGGGTATGCGGGATATGGATACCAAGACCACGCAAGTCCGAAGGATTATTATGGCACCACGCGGTATTCGATTCTCGGCAGTCTGCAATACGACCACAACTTTACCGTCGAGGATAGGAAATTGGTTCCGATAGCAAGTGTTACCGGGCAGGTACCGCTAGGACGTACCCACCAGATACTCAGATTGGAGATGGACACGGCCTTCATAGAATCTGATCCCAATAACCGGATCCTTACACCCGACTTGCTTGGCTTGCAAACAAAATCGGGAGAAATCAAGACGCTCTTCAGCCTTCGCTATGGCATCCCCCTGGGATTGTTCGACAGACCCGTCCCATACGGTGGGTTGGTGGCAGCCGGACTGCTCTTGCATGCACAGACAGCAACATACCTTACCTCCGGCTCTCCCGCATGGGAGGAGGATGTGTACATCGGCGCTACGATCAACGCGGATTTCGCCATTGGAGCCGCAGTCACACTCCGACCGTATGCGAGGTATGCGATCAGCACGGCAACGGGCAAAAGTGCCTTCACCATCGGTATCGATTTCGACTCCTTCTTCATAGGCTCCAACGGGATGGTAGCGCCGAAATTACAGGATTAAGGAACTTGCGAAGCAAACCCGCTCCTTGTATGCTGTGAATGCAATAGGAGGAACCCATGGCCAAATCATATACCCGTACCCTTTTTGTCGGTGGATCGCCTTTTCGGTATTTCGACATCGGTCGATTTGCAGGACAGCAAATCGATTCGGTGCCCTACTCCTTGCGTGTGCTCTTAGAGAACCTCATGCGGCACATGGACTCCGGACTTGTCGACGAACACACGCTCGAAGCGGTGATCGACCGCGCGGGTGAGCTGGAACGACCCTCCGAGATACCGTTTTATCCTGCCAGGGTCCTTATGCAGGACTTCACCGGTGTTCCGGCCATAGTTGACTTGGCGGCCTTGCGCGATGCTGTTGCGGAGGCAGGAAAGGACCCGAAAAATATCAACCCGCAAGTCCCGGTGGACCTGATTGTGGACCATTCCGTCCAAATCGACAGCTTCGGCACACAGGATTCCCTTGCTATCAATGTGGGAATGGAATATGGGCGGAACCACGAGCGCTACAGTTTGCTCAAGTGGGCCCAAATGAGTTTTACCAATCTCCGTATCGTGCCTCCAAACTCGGGAATCTGCCACCAGGTGAACCTCGAGTACCTTGCGCAGGGTGTGCGTGCCGAGCAGGGTATCCTGTTTCCCGATTCCCTGGTCGGAACAGATAGCCATACGACCATGATCAACGGTCTTGGGGTCATGGGTTGGGGTGTCGGAGGCATCGAAGCCGAAGCCGTAATGCTCGGACAACCGTATTTCATGCCGATCCCCCGGGTGGTCGGAGTCCGCCTCACCGGATCGATGGATCCGGTGTGTACCGCCACGGACCTGGTGCTCACCCTCACCCAACAATTGCGGAAACTGGGGGTTGTCGGAGCATTCGTGGAATATTTTGGTCCGGGTCTCGCTTCCTTGGAATTGCCAGACCGAGCCACCATAGCGAATATGAGCCCCGAATACGGAGCCACCATGGGATTCTTCCCTGTCGATGCCCAAACCATCGATTATCTCATACTGACCGGAAGAAAGGATGAAGCCGAACGAACCGAGGCGTACTGCAAGGCGAATGCTCTCTTCCATGATCCGACACATGAAGCCACATACGACGAAATACTGGAACTCGACCTTGCGACAGTGGTCCCCAGTATTGCCGGACCCTCGCGACCGCAAGATCGGATTGCTATTTCGGATGCGCCACTGCAGATAGCCAAGACTACCGCAATCGAACGGGGAAAGACGGTTCCTGTCGAATTGGATGGCAATCGTGTGGATATTCCCGACGGTGCCATAGCGATTGCAGCGATCACCAGTTGCACCAATACCAGCAATCCGGCCGTTATGATCGCCGCTGGCCTGGTCGCGCGGGAAGCGGTCCGGTGGGGCTTGAAGATTGCTCCATGGGTCAAGACATCCCTTGCCCCCGGTTCGCAGGTTGTGGTCGATTACCTCACACAAGCGGGCCTTCTGAAGGACTTGGAAGCCTTGGGGTTCCATATAGCCGCCTTCGGTTGCACCACCTGTATCGGAAATTCCGGTCCTTTGCATCCTGCTATCGAGGAAGCCCAAGAACAGGAAAACCTCACGTTGGCTGCCGTATTGTCCGGCAACAGGAATTTCGAGGGCAGGATCCATAAGAATGTGAAGGCTTCGTTTCTCATGAGCCCCCCTCTGGTCGTTGCCTACGCGCTTGCCGGTCGCATCGACATGGACATTGTCCAGGACCCGATCGGATACGACCACGGTGGTCGACCGCTCTACCTCAAGGATTTGTGGCCCGACCCGAAGGAAATCTCCCGGTTGGCAACCAAGCACGTATCGTCTGCATCGTTCTTGGAAAAGTACCGGGACATTTTCAGCGGAGATGCCAAATGGGCCGAACTACCGGCTCCCGAGGGTGACACCTTCAAGTGGGATACGGGTTCCACCTATATCGCGAAAGTTCCATTCTTCGACCATTTTCCCAAGGTTCCACCACATATCGGAGCAATCAAGGGAGCACGCGCGTTGCTGGTCATGGGCGATTCGGTGACCACCGACCATATCAGTCCGGCCGGTTCGATAGATCCCACCTACCCTGCGGGAACATACCTTGCATCCCTCGGAGTCGATCCACAGCAATTCAACTCCTACGGCAGCAGACGGGGA
>Ga0154462_157_pt1 | contig 22065 bp, 20 predicted proteins | sample RifGroC2_FD_105655 | JGI IMG/M metagenome (GOLD analysis project Ga0154462, IMG submission 105655) | Spirochaetes bacterium GWC2_52_13
CGCTATCTCGACAACCTGCTCCTGGTCCACACTCCGCTCGGTCTCTTCCTCGGTCAATAGTTCACGTGCCCGTCGAATGGGAACCTTCCGCTTCTTGCCTTTTCCTCCGAAAATGCTTCCGAGACTCTGGATCGTATTCTCCAGATCCTCAAGATTGCCTCCGGCAAGCAGTTCCACACCTTGCGCGGCAGGTTTGCCATGCACGGTTATCTCAACTTCCCGATCCTCGAACCGACCTTCCGCCAAAAATTGCCTGAACTTCTCCCGTGTTGTCTTCGTCGCATCCGCCAATGCCGTGGAATCCGATGTCGTGGTCTGATTTTTAGGCGCCGACTCGCTGGGAAGCAGCAGATCCAACAGGCGTTCCTCAACCTGCTGCTCCACTTGGGCCTTACGCAATTCGGCAAGTTCCTTTTTCGTCATTTGCACCGCGGTCCCCATCAGGTCCCGGACCATGGACTCGACATCGCGACCGACATACCCGACTTCGGTATATTTGGTGGCTTCGACCTTGATGAACGGTGTATTGGCAAGTTTCGCGATCCGACGGGCGATCTCGGTCTTTCCGACGCCCGTAGGTCCAATCATAATGATGTTTTTCGGCGAAACTTCGTCGCGCATCGCCTCGGGAAGCCGTTTTCTCCGTGTCCTGTTGTGCAACGCGACAGCGACAGTCCGTTTGGCATCACGCTGTCCGATAATATATTTATCCAATTCCAGCACTATTTCGGCGGGTGTCATTTCATCCAATTTCATATGAACTCCTACAGATATTCGACAAGTATGGACTTGTTCGTGTAGACGCAGATATCGCTGGCGATTTCCAAGGACTTCCTCGCAATGACTTCCGCTGGAAAATCCGAGCAGTCCAGATATGCCCGGGCCGCGGCCAAGGCGTAGTTGCCTCCCGAACCGATCGCGATCACATCGTGTTCCGGTTCGATAACATCCCCCAAGCCACTGATAAGGAACGTTTTGGTGGAATCGGCCACCAATAGCATTGCCTCCAATTTGCGGAGATTCCGGTCCATCCGCCATTCTTTCGCCATCTCAACAGCAGCACGGGTGAGGTCCCCATGGTATTCCTTGAGTTTCTTCTCTATGACTTCATATAGGGTGAAGGCATCGGCTGTGGCTCCCGCAAACCCGGACAGGACTTTCCCATCCATCATGCGACGGACTTTCCGTGCATTTCCCTTGAGTATCGCATCGCCTGCAGTGACTTGGCCGTCACCGGCTATCGCCACATGACCGTCCCTTCTCACTGCTACTATGGTCGTTCCTCTGATTTCCATTTCTTTTTCCTTCCATGCGGATGACTGTGTTCATACACGGACCGCAACCGTTCTTTCGTAACGTGCGTGTATATCTGCGTTGTCGAGATCGAAGCATGCCCCAACAGTTCCTGGACAATCCGGATTCCAGAATCGTTGTCCAACAGGTGCGTGGCAAAGCTGTGGCGTAGCATATGTGGTGTGAACCGAGTACGTAAGCCCAGCAGTCTCCGATACTTCTCAAAGATACTATGGACACTTGACGCCGACAACCGTTTTCCACGAGATCCCAGGAGTAATGCGTGGGAATCGGCGCCGGTTGTCACCCCATGCCCAGCCTGGAATACGGCCCTTTGCTCCAGGTAGTGAACGACCAATGCCTTAGTGCCGGGATTGAGGAAAACATAGCGTTGGCGGTTTCCCTTGCCATGCACCAGCAACCGTTCATCATCCAATTCCAGATCCTCGACATTGACCGCAAGCAATTCCGACAAACGGCACCCGGTCGAATAGAACAGATGGAACATGACCGTATCGCGCAAGCCAAGAAAATCGTGGAACGGTATTGAAAGTATCCGCTCCATCTCTTGGCGGCTGATCACTTCAGGGAGTCGGCGGAAACGGGGCGAACCTTCGATACGGCCGAACGGGTTTGTCTGGCATAGACCATTCTTGACCAAGTGACGATAGAATCCCCGGAGTGTGGAGAGCATACGGTTCACGGTAGCTGGCTTGTAGTCTTTACCACGGATCATCGACGCACCGTACCTCCGGGCATCCATGGGAGTAACTTCCAAGACCCCGATACCCCGTTCAGCCAAGAAGGATTTGAACAGGGTCAGGTCATGCCGATACGAGATAACCGTAAGGGCGCTGACGTGTCGAACCTCTTGCAAATAGGAAACATAGGCTTCTATATGATCGGTACTGTTCGGATCGGTTCCCATAGGAAAAGTATACCATGCCGGGTAGCCACGTTACAATGTGACATGCTCGGAAAGTACATGGTGGCAAGCTCCAAAGCGATACCGCTCCCCGTCCGTATCCGCAGTGGCACGGATCGCCTTACGTCCGTTTTCGTGCTCCATACCGCATATCTCCAATATTTCTTTCAGCCATTCGACCACCGGGGCCCCCGCTTCGCATAGGATGCGACTACCTGCACCAGCTGGACCTTCGAGGCCGGATCGATGTACGAGCACATCCCTGCCCTGACGCAAGGCATGGTCGGCCGTAATGAGGGCTCCCGATCTCCGTGGAGCCTGGACGATTACCGTCGCCATCGAAATTCCGGCAATAATACGGTTGCGGATAGGAAACCGCCATGGCAATGGCGCAGCCAGCGGGTGGAACTCGCTGAGAAAGGTTCCTCCACGATCGATGAAACGTTCGACCAACGTACGGGGAAGCGCTTCGATACCTGCCAAACCCGAACCCAATACGGCCCAGGTCGGAGCCTGCAGTGCCAAGGTCCCCTGATGCACCGCTTGGTCGATTCCGCGGGCAAACCCGGAGACGGTGGTCACTTCCCAGTCCGCGCATTCCAATCCGAGGGCAAAGGCCGCCTGCAGTGCCCGTTCGCTGGCGGTCCGGGTGCCTACCACCGAGAGGAATCGATTACTCGAGTGCAACGTTCCCCGGTATGTGAGGAACAAGGGGGGATCGTCGAGCTCGCGCAGCAACATGGGATACTGCTCGTCAAATATCGTGACGATATGGTGTCGGGGGACGTCGAGCCACCGCATGAACTCTTCGAACCGGTTGCGGTTGGACTGGAAGTCTCCATTCGCCTTGTCTCGGTGAGTGGACGTTCCAAGAAAACCAAAGATATCCACAGCAAGGATATCATTGATTTCCAATGGAGAGGCGAGCAATTCCAGTTGGACTGGAAAAGGAAGATTGGGGACGCAGGAGATAGCAATTGTTTTTTCTAGATTGTTCATACCCATTAGATGCATGGAGTATGGTTTTTGCTTCTATACGGAGTCGGGTTCTCCATCGGGATGGAATTGCCGATAGACCTGCAACAAGTCTTCCGTATCGGCGTGTGTGTAGATTTGGGTGGTTCGGATATCGCTATGCCCAAGCAGTTCCTGCACGGTCCTGAGGTCGGCGCCACCACGCAGGAGATGCGAGGCGAACGAATGGCGCAACGTATGCACCTTTGCTTCGATTCCGGCCATGCCACAATATTCCTTGAACCGTTTCCAAACCAATGCCCTGGTCAGGGGTTTCCCGCGCCTTCCGAGAAATAGGGTCTTCTCATGGATATGCGCACCCATCAGATGGGGGCGGACATTCACGATATACACCTGCAAAGCCTCCGCCGCATAATCCCCAACCGGTACCCACCGTTCCTTGTTTCCTTTTCCTATGACGTGGAGGACCCTTTCCGCCTCTTGATAATCAGCCATCTGAAGCGAGCAGACTTCCGAAACGCGCAAACCGCAGGAATAGGTGAGCTCGAACATCGCCCTATCCCGGATACCGAGACCGGAGGGATCGGTCACATCTATGGCAGCCAACAGATCATCGACAGCATTTGACGAGACACTGCCAGGGAGAACCAAAGGTGTCTTGGGCATCTCCAGGAGATCCACCGGATTGTCCGGGCGTATCTCGGAGTCCACGAGAAACAGATGGAACGATCGCAAGGCACTGATATTCCTGGCCTGGGTGCGTTGGGCGACGTGGTCCTGTATCGAACGATGCACGAGGAATTCCATGATCGTGGTGCTCTGCACCGATTCGACCTCGGCTTCCTTCTCCCGCAGGTACAGCAGGTACCGTTTCGCCTCCGCGGCATACACAGCCACTGTCGCCGGGCTCACCCTGCGCTCGATGTACAGGTAATCCTTGTAGTCCTCAAGGAGGGAAGTGTCGACACCGGTCATGGTGCTCAAGCGTCCTCTTCTTCTCCCCGCTGGTAGCGCAAGACAGCCGGAAAACTATAATCGTTCGATTGTTGGCGGTTTCCCAACTGTTGCTGAAGATCCTGCCAACGGTTCACGGTAATCGTATCGGGTTGGCTTTCCACAGAACTTCGGGGAGTTTCATGCTCTCGGGTCGATTCGCCGTTCTTCGGCTGGACGACCGGACCTTCCATCTTTCGGCGCTTGTAGTCGATCACATCGATCTGTTCATCAAGCACATTGTCCGAATGCTCGAACCCGGTTGCGACCACCGTAACCTTGATCTTTTCGCCCAGCTCCGGATTGTAGGCCTGTCCAGCGATGATCAACGCATCTTCGGCACAATTCTCCGTTATGAGTTCCACGACATCCTGGTATTCCTGCAAGGTAAGTCCATCGCCTCCCGCCAGGTTCACCAATACCGATTTCGCGCCATCGATACTGGCGTTCTCCAACAACGGATTGTTGATGGCAGCGCGTGCCGCATCCACCGCCCGTGTGGATCCTTCACCGATTCCAATGCCCATGAGAGCATCGCCCCGTCCTTTCATGACGGTCTTCACATCGGCAAAATCGATGTTGATCTCGCCCGGTTCGGTAATCAGCTCACTGATTCCCTGCACACCTTGACGCAACACATCGTCGGCAAGCAGGAAAGCCTTCTTGATCGGTGTATTGTTTTCGACCACTTTCAACAGGTATTGGTTCGGAATGAGTATCAGGGTATCGACCTGCTTGCGCAGCTTCTCTATTCCAGCCAAGGCCAGCTGCAGTTTCTTCTTCCCCTCGAAGGCGAACGGAGTGGTCACCACAGCAACGGTAAGAGCGTTGACTTCACGGGAAACCTCCGCGACCACCGCCGCACCTCCCGTACCTGTACCTCCACCCATTCCGGCGGTGATGAACACCATATCGGTACCGGTGAGCAGCTTCTTGATCTCCTCGCGAGACTCCTGCGCAGCCTTCTCCCCGACATCGGGAACGCCTCCGGCTCCAAGGCCACCCGTCAACTGGCGTCCCAAGGGCATGCGGATCGTCGCGTTGGAACGCTGCAGGGCCTGGATATCGGTATTCATGGCGACAAAGGTCACTTTCTTCAGGCCGCTGGCTATCATACGGTTGATCGCATTACCACCGGCACCCCCGATTCCCACGACTTTGATGTCGGTTGGTGGAGTCTGTTCATTTTGCAGCAAATCTTCAAGCATATCAAAGTCCATTGACGGTATCCTCCAGCGTATCTATCGCTTAGTTCTCTTAGAATATAGTCCGAAAAAACCCGCGCACCTTCTTGCCGAACGTACCGGATGTCTTGTTGTGTTCGACTTTTGTCCCGCCGGACGCATACTGGTCCCTGATCCGTTTCGCTTCCGTCATGACCAACCCGAGGGTCGTGGTGTAACGGGGATTGATATAGGAACGGTCCAATCCATGCAGCGCCTCGGGAAAGCCGATCCGTGCGGGCAACCGGAAGATCTCGGACGCCAATTCGGTGGCACCCGACAACAGGGCTCCACCACCGACCAGCACCACACCGCCCCCGAAGGAACCGCGAATCTGTTTCTTTTCCAATTCGACTTGCAGAAGGGAGTAGATCTCGGCCATACGGGGTTCGATTATCTTGCTCAATTACTTCTTGGGCATCTTGATCGACGGCATGCCTCCGATCTGTGGGATAAGCATCATGTCGTCATCCGCAACCGAAGGGATATGGCAATTGCCATATTCACACTTCACTTGCTCGGCGACTACCTTCGGCTTGTTGAGAATGAAGGCGATATCGTTGGTCACGTGCGACCCACCCAGATTCACTCCCCCGGTGAATACAGGAGCACCGTTCGAGTATACGACCATATTGGTAGTCCCTCCACCGATATTGATCAGGAGCGTCCCCATTTCCTTCTCTTCAATGCTCAGGACGGCTTCGGCATCGGCAAGTTGCTGCGCAACCAACCGTTGCACCTGGAATCCCGCCCGTTGGATACATTTGCGTTCGTTCTGGCAAACCGAGGAGGAAGCGGTCACTACCAGGACCCTGCTCTCCAACCTATGCCCGAGCATATCGATCGGATCCTTTATTCCATTGCGCCCATCGACACGGAAATCCTGCACGAGCGTGTGGAGGATTTCCCTATCCAACGGCAGTTCGAAAGCCCTGGCCACTTCAAGCGACCTGAATATATCCTCTCGCTTTATCTCCTGGTCCTTGGCATTGATTCCCACGACACCCTGCGAGGGGATGCCTTCGATATGGTCGCCGCCGACACCAATGATTATCTGTTGGATATCCGCGCCGGCTTGGAGTTCGGCTTCGGAAATCACCGAGGTGATCGATTTGATGGTTTGCTCGATATTGACGATGGCACCTCCACGAACTCCTTCCGAAGGACGTTCGCACATGCTGTCGACCATGACGGTTCCATCTCCGCCCACCGTACCGATTACGGCACGTACCCAGGAGCTACCGATATCCAGACCCATCATGATTTTATCCGCGCCCACCGTTTTACCTCCGAATCATTGCCGGCTTACCAGCGACTGAGCATACAAATCATACCGCAACTGCCCGATAAGGGCAATATTGCGTGTAGTGTCCAACTCATGCTCCAGTCTAATCAATCGAACCGCATCGTGCAACCGTGATTCGGAGACCGGTTCACGAATATACAGTTTGCTATTGTACGCGGGAAGGTCCATTACCATATTGCCGAAGGCCTTCCCCAAACTCTCCTCATATCTGATCCTGCCAACGATACGGTACCTGCCATCCTCGTCCATACCCATATCGGTCGCCAATGAGACGACATTTCGCATGGCTTGATCAATACCGTATTTGAGCAGGTGGCTGCCATATTGCGGGGATACTTCGATTACGAACGTATTGTTTCCAAACATCTTGAAATCCTGGAAATCGATTTCCCGCAAGTCCCCTTCCCTCACCATATGTATCGAGTCCACGGTATCTTCGGGGGTGACGATGGCTATGAAGACCGAGGGGGACACGATATGCAGATGCACAGCCACTGTCGAAAACAACGAACGCCTCACCTGTGCTTCCTGAACGAGCGGAAGCGCTGCAAGCGCACGTTCCAGGGCGGCCGGAGATCCCGACATCAGGGAAGTTCCGACAACCTCGTTCGCCAATTCACCCGCCTTCACGGGTACCGAGACAAAACCACCGGTTACGGTGAACGAAACCCGTTCGATATCGAACAGGGGAATAAAGCGCAATGAATACCAACCCAAGGCCAACACGGTACCGAGAATTACCAGAATGACAAGATTCCGTTGCAACCGTGAACGCACCGGCGGCCTTGTGGTATCCTGGCCACCGTCCACCACCAGTTCGAACGGATACTCGTCGGTTTGGGACGTGCGGTGTGAACTCCGGTATGCATCGTAATCGAATCCGTGTGAATATGCGCTATCCATTGCGTTCCATCTCCTTCTCATCCGCGACCATGAACTTGTACAACAAGCCGCATTCGCAGAGGATCATGAAGAGGTTTGTTCCCCCCTGGGAAAAGAACGGAAGTGGGATACCAGTGGGTGGCAGCAACGATGTCACGACAGCCAGGTTCACCAAGGCTTGCCATACGATCATGAATGTGAGGCCGAATGATGCCAACGCGGTGAATTTTCGCGAACGGGCCAAATGGTGGTTGGCAGTACGGAAACCGAGGATCGCGAATCCAGCAAACAATATGAAGAATACCAGGATGCCCACAAATCCCATCTCCTCAGCCAACGATGCGAAGATGAAATCGCTCTGGACTTCGGGAATCGTTCCCAACTTGTAGGTACCGTTGCCCAATCCCTTGCCGAACAGCCCGCCGGCTGTGATCGCTTTCAGGGAGTTCATGACCTGCCAATTCAATCCAGTCGGATCGATCGATGGAAAAAGAAAGCTCACGACCCGCCTGATCCGATACGGTTCTATCAACAGGAAGATGATGGCGGGAATTCCGATTCCGACAGAAAACATACCCAGGTACCTGAGTTTGATCCCACCGGCAAGCAACAGGGCCAGCGCCACAAGCAGGAACACCAGTGTCGTCGAATAGTCACGCTGCAGCACGATCAACAAGGCCGAAAGCAGCACAACGACTGCCGAAACCAGCAGGGTCACCCAGTCCGACCCCAATTCGTCCTTGGGCTTCGAGAGGATATGGGAAAGGTACAGGATTACCGAAACCTTCAGCAGTTCCGAAGGTTGGAACGACGGGAGCGGACCAATCTGCAGCCACCGGCGGGCACCCAAGCGCTCGATACCGAAGGGAGTGACCAAGGTGAGGACCATCAACAACAGGGAAAAGATAAGGAACAACGGGATTGCCTTGCGTATCCAAACCAGGGGTATGAACCGGATGGCCACCAACGATACAAAACCCAACAGCGCGAACACCGTTTGCCGTATGAAGTAATATGCCGGAGGGAGACCGTTGCGGAGTGCTTCGTCATACGATGCCGAATAGAGGGTAAGCAGACCATAACCCACCAGTGCGATTATGATGCAGACGAACATGAAGGGACTCAATGAAACACGCTCGGTTTCCTTGAATACCTTCAGGTTGGAATCATCATACGTATAGGTCTTCATCATAGCCGTCTGTACGGTACGATAGCTTTACAGATACTTCACCATGAACAATATTGCTGCGACGACTGTGGCGATCGCGCTCACGATTTGGAATCTGTTGACTATCCTACTTTCCGATACCCCCTTTTTCTCAAAATGGTGATGCAGCGGAGCCATCGCGAACACCCGCTTATTGCAACTGCGGATGGAGATGATCTGGACAAGCGAGGAGAAGCACTCCAAGAGGAATACTGCCGAGGCGACAATAATGATCAACTCGACTTTCATCAACAATGCACTGATCGCCAACAGTGCGCCTATGGCATGACTGCCGACATCGCCCATGAAAACTTGTGCTTTCGGACCGTTGTACCACAGGAACGCGAGCAATCCCCCGACACTGGCGGCGAGTACGACAAACAGGTCCATTCCGCCTTCATGAATCGGAGCCTGGATATAGTCCACATGCAGTCCTGTTCCGAACAAGACAGCCAGAATACTCAACAGAAGCAGTGGCCCGAAGGAAACACCCGCGGCAAGACCATCGAGACCGTCCGAAATATTCACCGCATTCACGAAGGTCACCATATAGAAGAGGAACGCGATCGGGTACCAGACCCCGATATCCCAGGAGAGCGAGGGAATCCAGGGGTGGCTGACCACCGTCGATTGCAGACCCGATACTTTCGATTGGAGGAAAAGTATCAACGCGGCCACGAGCACCTGCATTGCCAATTTACGTGAAGTCCTCAACCCGACCGACTGTTTTTTCGCGATTTTAGCGACGTCGTCGAACAATCCCACCAAGGCGAATGCCCACATCGCAGCCAGGGGGATATAGGTGTAGGGGTGTTTGATGTTCCCGAACAACAGGACTGCCGCTGTAATGCCGACCAGAAAGAACAACCCGCCCGCAGTCGGAGTCCCGGCCTTGGCGAAATGTGTCTTCGGTCCATCGGGGTTGATGGGTTGGCTCAGCCCGGACGTCCGCATCTTGCGTATGTACAGGTAGCCCAGGACCATGGAGAATATCCATGAAACCAATAGTGCGGCAAGGGAATTGAGCATGGTCATTTGTTGCATGGACATATCTCCTGTCACGCTATGGATGAAATGACTGGAACCAATCGTTCCATCGCCATTGCCCTGGAACCCTTGAGCAGCACCAGGTCACCCTTTTTGGTATCCTGGATCATCCGCTGTTGGAGTACCTCGTAATCATCGGTGAAAAACACATGCCGATCGAAACCCAATCTCTGCATTTCGAGCCAAGCGCTTTCCATCTCCCTACCATACAGATACACATCGTCAAGCCCGCATGCGAGCAATTTGCGCGCCACTTGCCTATGGGCATCCTCAGTCGCGACTCCCAGCTCCTTCATGGAACCGAGTACCGCCAATTTCCTGCCGTTCCAGGGAAGGGAGCCCATGTAGTCGAGGATAGTATTCGTGGAGTCGACACTTGCGTTGTACCAATCCTCGATGATCGTAACCGAACCGTCCACAATCCTGCTTCTTCCCGGTACCGAGGAGAAACTCTCCAAGCCTTCCACAATCTCACCGAGTCCGGCACCAAAGGTCTGTGCCACCGAGATGGCAGCAAGAGCGTCCATGAGATTGTGCTTGCCCACCGCACGGAGGTGGATCGGTTTCCCCTTGTAGGAAATCTTCCATCCATGCAGGCCCATCGATTCTATAGCCTCGACTCCCTCCGTTCCGATTATTCCGAACGGAAGCGGATCGATATTGCGTATCCGTTTGATATAACTCGTCCATGCGCTGTTTTCGGCGATGAACGCGGCATCGATATCCTTGTGGAACAGCTTGCTCTTCTCTTTGGCTATGACCTGCATGCTGCCCATCTTTCCGACATGCGACAATCCGATATTGGTGATGACAGCGACTTCAGGTTTCCAGATGCCGAGCATCCTATCCATTTCGCCGACATGGTCGACACCCATCTCGAAGACACCGAATGCCGTATCCGATTCGATTTCGAATACGGATATCGGAAGTCCGATCTCAGAATTGAAGTTTCCGGGTGTCTTCGCCGTTTTTCCCAGACAGGAAAGAATGGAGGCGACCATCTCTTTGGTCGTGGTCTTCCCGCAGCTGCCGGTGATTCCGATACGTTTCACATCGGGATGGGATGCGACATGGTTTGCAGCCATGCGTTGCAGGGCAGTCAACGGATCATCGACTATGATAAGGGCTTTGCCGTGATCCTCGATCCTGGCCTTGATGCGGTGGGCGTGGCGCGAAGATACCAGCGCGGCGCTGGCTCCCGATTGGAAAGCATCGAGGACATAGTCGTGGCCATCGGACAACTGTCCCGACAATGCCACAAACAGCGATCCTTTGACCACTTTGCGGGAATCGATGGTGATGGATGAGATCTTCTGGAATGGTTCCTGCCCGAGAATCGTCCCTTCAGCCATCTGGGCAACTTTAGTACATGTTATTTGCTGCATGGTCCTATTCCCCAACTACCACGATCTTGGCTTCTTCGAACACGATCTTCTCGAGGGACAATCCCTTGAGAACCGACTGCTTCATGGTCATTTCAGGCAATTGCGCCTGTGCTATGTGGGATGCGACCACCCGTTGGCGTTCCTCTATCAGAACCGATTCGGATTCGATCCGGGACAAGCTCAACGTCAGTTCCCTGTTCCTGGCGGCCTGGGAGACCGGAACCACACATGAGGCGAATATAACCACCAACATGATGATAGCCAGAGTCTTTTCCCTCACACTTATGCTCTGTGCTTGGACGATACCCCGATCAGCCATGTTCATGCAGTCACCTCCAACTTTTCGGCAACGCGCAGTTTTGCGCTTCTCGATGGCGGGTTTTGCCTGCATTCCCCATCGGTAGGTGCGATAGGTTTTTTGGTGATGATCTTGATCGAGGGCTTGCCACCACAAGTACATCGTGGAGCCTCTGGGGGACAGACACATCCGTCCGCCCGCTTGCGGAACAGGTATTTCACCGGACGGTCTTCCAGTGAATGGAAACTGATTACTCCTACCCTTCCTTGGGGAACCAACAGCTCGATAGCCTTGTCCACGGCAGGAACGATTCGCTCGAGTTCTCCATTGACCGCTATTCGCAATGCCTGGAAAGAACGGGTGGCCGGATGGAGCCGTCCATACCGATACGCTGAGGGTACCGACTGACGGATGATTCCTGCAAGTTCATCGGAACGGGTTATGGGTTGGGTTTTCCGGTATGTGCAGATCGCCGCAGCTATACGCCTGGAGTACCGTTCCTCACCGAAGGTGTAGATGATGTCGGCGATGCGTTGTTCGGAAAATGTATTTACAATATCCGCCACCGAGAAGGGGGCATCGGGATCGAGGCGCATATCGAGCTCTTCGCTTCGTCCGAAACTGAATCCACGTCCCGATTCCTCGTAGTGGTATACGGAGATTCCGAGATCGAACAGGACAAGAGCCGGAGCTTCTCCCGAATATGATGCGAGAAACTCGTCGAACCAGGTGTTGACGGCCATGAAACGGTCGCCGAATTCCGCCATGCGGTGTTTTGCCTTCTCGATGATCGTATGGTCGCGATCCAATCCGATTACCCGCAGGTCAGGATATTTTTTCAGGAAGAGGTAGGTATGCCCACCCTCTCCCAACGTGCAATCGATCAAAAGTGGATGTGTGCCTACGGGCACCAGGTGTTCCAATACTTCGTTGGCCAAGACCGGTTGGTGGACATATTCCATATCAATGTCCTCCATCTTGCAATAGGACGCTCAAACTCTGCGAAGCCGCATTGAACGAGGGCTCGCTATCGGAAAGGAAACGATCGTATGCGGCCACACTCCACAATTCAAGGTAGGTGCTGATCCCAAGCAGGACCGACTCTTCCTTGAGTGCCAATCCAACGCCATCGCGAAGTTGGGGAGGAATGAGCAATCTGCCGGATTTGTCGATTTCACATTCCATGGCAGGGGCTATGATACGTCGCTGCAACAACCGCAGGTTCGCATCGAACATGGCTCCGGGACCATCCATGATCTTTCCACGAAGGTTTTCAAAGAATGGAGGCAACATGAGCCAGAGGCAAGGTTCGACAGCACGTGTGATGATAAGGGTATTCTGGTCCCCAAGTGCCGAACGCAGCTTGGACGGAATGAGTATACGGCCCTTTTCGTCTATTGTGTTTCGATACTCGCCCGTAAGCATTTCCCACCATCCCTTTGAAAAAGTGGTCCCATCTGGGAATTTTTACCACTCTTTACCACAAACTATACCCTGTCCACCACCCCGGGACAACCGCGAAAAGACCTATAACAGAGTCCTTTCTTTTGTATTGCAAACAAATGCTATACATCCGTTGCCTAGTAACCGTTTTTTATTTACACTTTTCATGATAATTGTAAATATTAATTCAACAAACCTGCCAGTTGTCGAATTGACAAAAAGCGTTTACTGTACTGTCAGGAGACTGAAATGCTTGAGAGAGAGATATCGAGGAAATACTATGGGCGGCGTTCCAAGAAGGGGGGCTACGATTGGATCGTATGCATTGACGATGAAGGATGCTTCATCACCGACCCTATCGACGATTGGGACAAGGACAACGATTATCTCGACGAGGCGAAATCTAATCCGGTACTCTATGATACCCTGGATCAGGAAACAGCCGCTACCGTCTTGGCTGAATGGGGAAGAAGCCTTCGCTAGGAAGGCTTCCTGTACACCAGTACTGAGCAATAGATCGAATTTCTGAAATACGTGGTCAGCCGTTGTACCTGTTGCGGCGGCTGTTCAGGTTGAACATATTGTAATCGATATCCGGAAACACGATGTCCCTCTTTTCCGATTTCACCAGCCACTCGGTATTCACCGCATTCTTGCACATGTTTTCATACACGACATTGAAATTGCCAAGATGATCACGCAACCGTTTTTCCGCATAGGAGGACGATGTCCCGTTGTGGATTATGAACGGCCAGTCCGAGGCCATGGCCAGCAGTACTTCCCGCGCAGCCTGGTTCAGGAACCGCTGCTTGAGCGAACTCTGGTCGGGGAACCGGATCGCCAATTCCTCCATCCTCTCAATGGCCTTGTGCAGATGTCGGTAGATCCAGACATTCACTCCATCGGTCCATACATCGGAATACCCACCCTCGCCCCAACTGGAAAGTGATGGCTGCAGGACTTGTGATTCGGGATAGCGCTTCAGGTAATCGAGTTGTGTCTCGAACACAACATCGTTGGATTTGGCGGCATTACGCAACACCGCTTCCAACCAGTCGATTCCCTCGAACCACCAGTGTCCGAACAATTCGGCATCGAAGGCGAGCGTATAGAAGGGTTCCCTGTCCAGAAGCGGAGCAACCTTCTCTCCCTTCTGGTGAACAGAATACAAGAAGTTCGCGGCATGCTCCTGTACTTTCCGGGCAGCACGTTCGGGATGGTAGAACCGTTTGTCGTTACCTTTTCCGGTGATCGCATAATACTTGAAGCCGGTGAATACCCGTACCTCGGGAGCATGGATGTATTGCCTGATATAATCCAGCGGCAAGTCGTATCCGATGTCGCGGTAGAATTCGCGATAATTGGAATCGGTGGGATACCCTTCGGCATTCGACCACACGAGATTGGTCAGGTGGAAATCACGGGCAAATCCGAATACGCCATTCGGACAAGCCACCGGCGCATAGTTTCCCCGTTCAACCGGTTGGTCGGCAAGGATCAGCGATTGTGCAGCCAATTGGAAGAAGGCAAGTTCTTCCTTTTGCAAGTAGTCTTCCAAACCGGGGAAATACCCACACTCGGGTAGCCAGAACCCTTTTGGACGACGCTTGAAGTGATTGATATGCGATTGTACCGCCAACTCGATCTGGGCGTTTATCGCCGATGGATATTCACTGTACAAGGGAAGATAGGCATGGGTAGCTGCGGTTGTTATCAGGTCGACATGTCCCGATTCCTCCAAATCCCTAAACCCGGTGAGTATATTGCACTGGTAGGTCTCAAAATACTCCTGGAGATTCGTGTTGATGGAATTCAAATACATTTTTGCCAAGGGAAGACACTCTTGCTCCTCCCGTTGGCATCGTGCCATCTCACGCTCTCCCAATTCCTGGTGCAACCGGAGGTAATCCGTGAACCGACCTTGAAGAATCGGATCCGAGAGCATGGAACAAAGGGTCGGAGAGAACGACATGGTGATCCGGAAGGGAACACCTTCATCCCGCAATCTCCGCAACATGCGCAACAAGGGAAGGTAGGTTTCGCCTATCGCCTCGAACAACCAGTCCTCCTCGAGGAACCTGGGATATTCGGGATGCCTGACATACGGCATGTGGGCATTGAGAATCAATCCTATGGAATTCCGAGCCATTGTCAACCTCCCAACCTTTCATCCAGAAGCTCAACCACTTCCCGGAGCAATGGGTTCTCAACCATATTGCCACCTTTGGAAACCAAGGATGAAAAAAGCAGGGAGAACTGGCGTTCATCCTTACCGAGTGCATCCACATGATCCAACCAATAGCTTTTCGGTGTCTCAACCGTATCCGAAATACACAGACGCCCCGTATTGCCATCGGTATCCTTATAATGGAGGGAAACCGAATAGACCCTACCACGTTCGGGAAGATTGATGTTCCAACTCGTATCGGTTCGACTTACGTCGACATCGAAACTGTCGGCTTCCAGGTTCCTCTCGGAGGCTTCATGGATGGACACCCGCAGGAAGAAGGAAAACGAAGCGGACGATTGCTCCAACTTCATGATATCGGTACTGCAGACACTCCAGAAGGCATGAGCCCAATACGGGTTCTTCAGCAACAGGTGTATCCGTGTCTCGGAATATCCTTCCGGCAAACATTGCACTCCTGGGAGCGTTCCCATGGTGTCGTTGGAATCATGAGCCACGAGTGTGTTCATGAACCGTTGTTGGGTAAAGGGTGAAGAGACGCTGCCATCACCGGAAATGTTGCTTTCCATTTCCTCATACATCTCTTGCAATGCTTCCAGGAGATCTTCCCGGTCAAGCACCTCGGCATCGTCTATTCCTTGCTTGCGTGCGATATAACGCAATTCGACGAGGGACAAGGCATCAATGTTCGGTGTGATCATGAATATCGCTCCCCTGCGTTCCGAAAATGTTGCCCGTATAGATTACAAGCGATTCAATCGTAGAGAAATCGGAACAAATAGTCAACACAACCGGTTCGGTGCCCTCGCTCCCCCATTACATGCACATGACGTTTCATGGTACTATCGGGGCATGGAATTACAAATACATACATTGACCGACCTGATTTTCCACGGACACTTCTACCAACCGCCGCGAGAGAATCCCCTGGTCGAAATCATACCCAAGCAACCATCCGCAAAACCCTATCAGGATTGGAACGAACGGATATACGACGACTGCTACCGGGCCAATGCCTTCAGCAGGTATTTGGACGGATACGGGCATGTGCGCGATATCGTGAACAACTACGAGTACATTTCGTATAATTTCGGTCCGACGCTCCTCATTTGGATGGAAAAGCACCATCCCGAGACGTATCGGAAGATACTCGATGCCGACAAGAAGAGCTTGGATCGTCTCGGCCATGGCAATGCAATGGCCCAAGCCTACAACCATACGATCCTGCCGCTGGCCTCACCGACCGATGCGCAGACCCAGATCCTTTGGGGCATAGACGATTTCACCCGCCGCTTCAACCGTGCTCCGGAAGGCATGTGGCTACCGGAAACGGCCATAGATTCCCATACGATAGATCTGTTGGCGACCGCGGGAATACAATTTGTCGTGCTTTCTCCCTGGCAATGCAAGAAGATCGAAAACACCGATGGAACATGGAAGCAGGTACACGGCAACGATGTGCCGTACCAGCATGCCTATATCCTGGAGGGGGCGCACGGTGGAAAGCTTTCGGCATTCTTCTACCACCCCGAACTGGCATCATCGATCAGTTTCGGCCACATGCTCAGGGATGCGGATGCGATGTACCGGACCTTGGAGGAACTTGGACGGAAAGATTCCCCTGCCTTGATCCACACTGCCACGGATGGGGAGATATACGGACATCACGAACCGTATGGCGACATGGCCTTGGCGGCACTTATCAGAAAAGTCCACGATGGAAAAATCTTCAACTTGACCAATTATGCGACGTTCCTGGAGAAACATCCCGCCCGTCTTGGTGCGATCCTGCATCAAGGAGAGGATGGAAGGGGAACCAGCTGGAGTTGCTCGCATGGAGTGTCCCGTTGGTACAAGGATTGCGGCTGCCACACCGGAGGCGAGGAAGGTTGGAACCAAGCATGGCGAAGTCCGCTGCGGGAAGCGTTCGATCTGCTCGGAACCGAAATCGACTCGATCTTCAATCGTGAGGTATCGGCCCTGTTCCACCATCAAGTCGATCCCCAACGGCTTTTGCATGGATATAGTGAAGTCCTTGGTGGTTTTACCGACGTAGGGTCGTTTATCCAGCAATGGGAAAAAGAGTCCGGTATACCGGTGGAAGATCACCGCAAATTGGCCGAACTGCTTGAGGGGCAAAGGTTCAAACAGTATGTTTTCACCTCCTGTGGTTGGTTCTTCAGCGATATATCGGGGATCGAACCAAGGCAGAATATCCACTATGCGGTACGTGCGATCGACCTGTATCAAAGATTCTCCGAGACCGACCTCTTGGGTTTGGTCCTGCCGATCCTCGGCAAGGCGAAAAGCAACAGGAAGCATGACGGTTCGGGGCAGACGATTGCCAAATCGTTTGTCTCGAATGTCGGTGGCGAAGCCGAGGCGGGTGCCTATTTCCTCATGAACCAGAATTTTGCCCGTCCCGAGGATATAGTGACCGTATATGGGAAATACCAATTGACCGCCTACAAGTCGATCGGGAAAAATGAATTCACATTCGAATTGCTCGACACCCGGACCCTTAGGCAGGATAGCTTGCACATGCTCGTCGACGTACTACCTGAGAATGGATATGAAGTGATAATGCATATCACCGACACTGCGACCGGGCAAACAACCAAACATGAATTCTCGACCGCACACATACCACCACGGATTCTCGACGATGCGTATAGTTGGATTGACCGCTCCTTGAGTCGTATCGGCGACGAGGAGTTGGAACATATAGCGACCGATATCCGCCATTATTCACTGTTGGTCAGAAATGGCCGCTCAGCACCTTCGGAGAAGCTGTATGTGGAGAATATGGGAACATGTCTGCGGGCATTGCGATCCCTTTTCACCACGCCGAACACACTCCCCTGGCAGCAGAAGCGCGACAGTATCTCCCATCTGTTGGAGTTCATCAAACGGAAGGGACGACAAAACGAGCACGATATCGTCCGGCATATCTTCTCCACCGAAATCAACAGGGTGGCCACCAATATCCGCCGGCAGGGATTCTCCTACGAACGGGGTTCCTATCTGCTCGAATTGCTCAATGTCGCGAGGACACAAGGTATCCAACCTTCGATCACCTATGCACAGGAAGCGTTGTATGCCCATATCCTGGGCCCATTGCGCCCAACGTATCAGACTCCGCTCACCAAGGATGTTATTGAACACCTGCATGTGGCGTTGAATTTTTCACCCGACGGAAGACCGGTTATCGCATAAGGGATCGGGCGTGGGCGAGCGCAGTCTCGTCCTGCCCTTTTCCACTGAGCATCCGAGCTATCTCATGGACGCGGGATTCGTCGACCACCTCCTCGATACGGGTGTAGGTCCTTCCTCCCGAGGTTTCCTTGCTGACCACCAGATGACATCCGGCTTTTGCGGCGATCGATGCCAGGTGGGTTATCGCTATCACTTGCCTGCTCTTCGCCAACTCACCCATTTGCTCTCCAACGGCTATCGCTACCGAACCGCCGATTCCTGCATCGACTTCGTCGAACACGAGGGTCTCGACATCGTCCGCTTCGGCAAGCACGGTCTTCACGGCGAGCATAACCCGGGACAATTCTCCTCCAGAAGCGATTTCCTTGAGACTCCTCTTGGGTTCTCCAAGGTTTGCCGAGAAGAGGAAATCAACCTGGTCGGCTCCATGTATGGTCCTCGCCCTTGGTTGTATATCGATGGAGAATACCACGTGCGGCATGCCGAGATGGACCAATCGTGCGGCTATCTGTTCCTGCAGCCGTTTGGCGGATTCCTCCCTGTGCCTGGTCAGTACTCCCGCAGCTTTCACCACAACCTGTTCCAAGGCCAGGATCGCCTTCTCCAGTTCTCCCAATTGTCCGTCATGTTCGGTGAGCTGGGCAAGTTTTTCCAGCGTTTCGTCCCGGAATGCGATAACCGCCTCCAAGGATGGGCCGTACTTCTTTTTCAGTCGTTGCAGTTGGGACAGCCGGGACTGCAACTCATCCAACCGTGATTGTGAGAAGCTCATGGAGGAAAGCCTGTCCCTGATCGATTCCGCGATATCCTGTGTTTCCAACAACAAACTTTCCAGACGTTGGTCAATCTCATCGAGGGAAGGATCGGCTTTGGTCGCACGCCGGCAAGACTGCAAGGCCTGTCCCAAGGCTGCTATCGCCCCTTCACCGGTCGAATTCTTCAAATTGTCATACACCAACTCGAGATTCTCATGGATAATCTCATATTGGCTCAAGATCCGTATTTCATCTTCCAATTCGATGTCTTCATCCACCTTGAGTTGGGCCCGTTGCAACTCCTCGGAAACGAAACGAAGATAATCCTCTTCCCGGCCGGCACTCGCCAAATCGTCCTTGAGCTTGGTACGCTCGAGCTGCAGGGATTCCAGTTCCCGGTATACTTTTGCATAGGCTTCACCATAGGGTGCGATTTCGCCATAGCTGTCCAGTACTCTTCTTTGACGATCGCTGTTGAGCAGGGATTGGTGTTCATGTTGGCCATGCATATCGAAAAGGGCATCGGAAATCACCGTAAGATCCGCCCTGGTCATGGGAACCGATTGGACGAGTATGGAACCCCTTCCACTATTCTTAACGACCCGATGGATCAAGATCGATCCTTCATCCGGCTCGATATCCCGTTCGTCAAGCCATTGGAGCAAGGGGTTGGTACGCTCAACGGAGACTATGGCGGAAACAGAAGCTTCGGCAGCACCCGTACGTACGATGGAACCATCGGCCTTTTCTCCCAACAGCAAGCCGAGAGCTCCTAGGATGATCGATTTTCCGGCACCAGTCTCGCCGGTAAGCACGTTGAAGCCAGGTTGGAAATCAATGTGGATATCTTCAATGAGGGCCAAGTTGCGGATATCAAGGCTTTCAAGCATGCATGCCTCCAGACCAATTCAGTTTATCACGGATGACTTCATAATAATTACGCTCGGGAGAAACCACCAGCAGTGCTTTCGACCGTGCCTTCTCGACGGTCACGCGATCACCTTCCTGCAATGGGAAGAATACTTGACCATCGACGGTCAACGAGATTTGGGTCTTCTGCTTTTCCCTGACCACGATATTCACCACATCTTCCCCAGCGATCACCAAGGGTCTGTTCGACAATGTGAAGGGACACACCGGGTTGATGATAAGGGCATCCAAATCCACATCCATGATCGGTCCACCGGCTGCAAGGCTGTACCCCGTGGACCCCGTGGGTGTCGCGACAATGATACCGTCACTGCGGATCCTCGCCACATTGGTTCCATTGATATGCAAATCCAAGGAAACCATTTTCGATATCCCGGAGGCAGCCAGAGTCATCTCGTTCAAGCCATGGGCTTGGAAGACCTTCTCGTCGTTCCTATTGACCGAAACACGTACCATGAGTCTCCTGGATACCGCGGAAACCCCAGCCTCGTACATTTCGAAAGCTTCCTTCCACTCATCCTTGCAGACTTCTGTTATGAACCCGAATGTACCCAGATTCACAGCAAGCATGGGAATACCGTATGGATGCAACAACCGTGCACAGGAGAGGACGGTACCGTCGCCTCCCAGGATTATTGCCAGATCCGTGTCCGGATGCAGATGTATTTCTTCCTCGGCATCGAGCGTAAAGACGATATCGTTGTCTATGTTCCGTTTGGACAAATAGGCGTGGATATCTTGAACAAAAGACTCCGCTTCAGGCTTGTTCTTATTTGCCAGAATGACGATTCTCCTGAGAAGCCTTGGAACGACCTGTTTCATGGAAGCCTCCTGCTAGGGTAGATGACTGATTACCTTTTCAATCTGAAGTATCTGTTGGTTGGAGAGAAAAGGATAGAGTGGGAACCTGATCGCACGTGTGACACACGGAATCGCCTGCGGGAACAAATCGAACCTATCCAATTGATCCGAGATCACGGTATGCATGAAAGCCATCGTGGTAGCGACTTCATACCGTGATGCGAATTGCTGCACATCGGATGGTTTGGAATCGAGGACGACAACAAAACCGTGTCCGTTGATCGAGAAATCGATATCCTTCACCCCGAAAAGTTGGTGACGTGTCTTCATGAGCGATTGCCTATACCTATCGTATACCACCTTTCTCCGGGACAGGTTCTTTTGCATTTGGGCAAGTTGAACCACTCCCAGTGCGGCATTCATGCCGGGGAGTTCTATATACTGAAGGATCGGTTGCAATACGGTTTCGATTCGGGCGGCGATCTCCATATCCGAAGTGGAAATGGCTGCACCGCCTGCGGTCGAGACCGTACAATATTCCTCGAAGGCACATACCACGATATCACCGATACCACCTGCTGCCCGTTCACCGTACACACTACCCAACGATTCGGTTATGTCTTCGATTATAGGAATCCCCAAGCTCTTCCAGTCATTGTTCGAAGGAATATTCCCATACGGTTCGTACAGGATGAGTGCCGAAACGTTGTCCGTCCCATGTTCCTTGAGTGCATCGAAGGAAATGGTGCCGGTCTCGGGATCGATATCGAAGATTTCTGTCCGGCAGCCTACCGAGCTTACTACCGTTTCGTATATGTTCGGAGAGAGCGCGGAAATTCCGACAACAGCATCCGCTGGCAACGCCAAACCTTTCAATGCATATGTCAATGCATCGATGATATCGCGTAGTGCAACAGCATATCCTGATGTCCCGAGAGTTTCCTGCAATAGTGCTATGAAGGTTTTCGTCTGCTCACCTGGTCCGATCTGTTCGTCGGCCATGGTTTGCAATACGGCGTCCATGTCCTTACGTCGCAAAGTCGGTTTTTCCACTTTTATGATCATATGGATAGGATAAGAAAGTTGCGCGTGTTGCGCAAGGGAATTCGATAGAATAAAAAAAACAAAAAAAGGCCCGGCGGCTACCTACTCTCCCGCGACGAACGCAGTACCATTGGCGCGAGAGGTCTTGACTTCC
>Ga0154462_159_pt3 | contig 21961 bp, 19 predicted proteins | sample RifGroC2_FD_105655 | JGI IMG/M metagenome (GOLD analysis project Ga0154462, IMG submission 105655) | Spirochaetes bacterium GWC2_52_13
TGATAGACCACATGCAAAGAAAATTACTGCCATCAGGACCAGGATCCGTTTCATGACTAGAGTATACTATGTCATAAGTGTTCCGTGAAGGGGTGAAATGAAATCAATTGGTCATTACATGAATCCATGGTTCTGTTTGCACGTTGATGTCAGCGTAATCTTCTCGTGTTTGGTGCCAATTCATGCATTGGTACGTAATAACCCAAGTTTTCATAATCACCGACAAACGGGAATTGGTGGGTGGAGCAAAGGGTTTTCCGTAGGACAGCAAAATGTTGGCCGTTTTCTGATCGACGTGGTTGGCAGTGGAAGGTCTAGCTTATGACACATCTGGAGGTGTTTTTCTTCAGAAATATTCCCACTCGCTTCTATTGTCTTTTTTTCTGCACAAACATACACTCGGCCTATGTCGCAACTGTACCTGCCCGCGTTTTTCGTCCACACGATATCGGCAATTCTGGTTCCGTACCTGCAGATCATAATCCGCAACCACGGATACAGCCATGCAAGCATTGGTGTGCTGCTCGGCCTGTTCGAGGCTGTCGGTATCATCAGTCCGTTCATACTTGCCGACTGGGCCGACAGGACAGGGCGTCCACGCATGGTGCTCTTGTTCATCACGATGGGTACCTTTGCCTTCACCATCCCATTGACACTCTTCGGTCATCCGGTTGCCACAGTAGCCTCGATTATCCTGCTGGCCTTTTTCTTCAAGCCCGTCTGGCCAATCCAAGACGCCATGTTCATGCATCGGATCGGATCGGATTTGTGGCAATACACCAAGTTGCGTTCCTCGGGAACGTTGGGTTTCATCAGTTTCAGCCTGTTCTTCCAGTTCAGCGGAGTACTGCATGTAACCGACAACCGGTCCATGCTCCTGTGGGCTGGTGTCGCCACCTGCCTGTATCTCGGGGCTCTCGCGATATTGAAACCTGATGAGGCGATAGCCAAGCACGAGCGTCGGAAGATAACCTGGAATTTTTGGCGTTCAAAAGGTAAGGAAGCCGTGTTCAGCCGGAAGTTGATTATCGGGATCTCGGTGATCGCGATGAATCGCCTGGCCATGGCGGCGATCGCGAATTTCTTTCCACTGTATGTGACGGAGGAATTGCATCGCGGAGAATTGGTCAGCATCCTCATGGCGTTCGCCGCGATGACCGAGCTGGGTTTCATGTTGCTTGGCGGGCGTTTGCTCCGTTCGGGAGTCCGCCCGATCATACTGATCGGCATCTCGAGCCTGGGGCTCTGTTTCAGGTTGTTATCCTACATGCTTATTCCCACCTTGGCAGGTGCCGTGGTTGGACAGTTGTTCCATTCGGTCGTATACGGGTTCTTCCACCCGGCTGCGATCATGTTCGTGAACAACAATATCGCTCCCGAACGTCGGGCAGTCGGCATGGCACTCTACACTTCGGTAGGTATCGGGCTCCCCACAGTCGTGGGTGCGGGAATCGGCGGCTATGTGGTCGAATGGATCGGCTTCGGTAGGATGTTCGGTTCGTACACTGTGTTCGCGATACTATCGCTGGTCATGATATTCCTCTTCAGGAAAGTGCTCTTGAAACGTGCTGTCGCATCACCGGGAGCTTAATCGTTTCTTCTTCGCCTTGGGGCCTTTCGCTTTCAATTCGAGATACCGTTGTTCGACTTCGTCGACCACATCGCTCCAATTGCGGTAGAGCGTCTTGTTCGCCTCCAATCCCACGTTCTTGCACAATTGCGGTTGGCCAAGGAGCTGAACCAGGCGTCCGCCATAATCCTTTGCATTGTTCTTGGCCACGAATCCATTCACGTTGTCGGTGGAGACTCCGGCTGTACTGGACCCGAGCGTATTGAGCAGGGGCAGGCTGAATGCCGCCGCTTCGCGCAACACCAATGCGGAGGTATCGTATTGTGAAGGGAAAAGGAAGAGTGAGCTCGCAGCCAGGAGGGCCTTTATCTGTTCCCTATCGGTGATCTTGCCGGTGAAGGTGACATGCGATTTCAACTGCAGATCATCGATCATCCGCTTGAAATAGGCCGTGTCTGGTCCGGAACCTACGAACACCATGTGGAATTGGGAATGTTGGGCATGGGCGATGGCCAAGGCCTCTATCAACAGCTCCAAGTTCTTCTCTTTCTTCAATTGTCCGATATAGAGCAGCAGAGGGATTTGTTTCGGCACACCAACGATTCGATGTCCTTCTTCAGCATAGGTCCGGTATTCCTGGGCTGTCGGTACAGGAAGGTCACAACCATTCTCCACAACTTGTATCTCCCCATCGAAACCGTACCCGTGCAACTTGCGTTTGCTCCATTCTGTGGGAGTCCACACTTCGTCGGCCGCATTGTAGTGGCGCAGAATCATACGGATCAGATGTTCGGTCATGGTATGGGAGTGGGTGAACCCATAGAAATCATCTTTGTAGAGGGAGTGGAAAGTGCTGATCAGTGGAATTTGCTTGTGCCGGTTCAGTTGCTCGGCAAATCGTCCGAGAAAGAAAGGGGCATGGGTGTGGAGGATATCGAATTCGATTTCACGGACTTCCTTGCGGAATTCCATGTTCTTGACCACAATCCCGTAGGGACTGATTCCAGGTAGCGGCACCATGGTCGAACGGATGGTATAGTCTATCCCGTGGTTGCGGTCGTATTCGTATCCCTCTTCCGCCACAGAACCAGAGACTATCGCATAGACTTGATGTTTTTTGTTCAGCAAGAGTTCACTATAGTTCTTGACGACAAATCCGACGCCATCCATGAGGGGAGGAAAAGATTCACTGAATTGCCCGACTACCAAACGTTCCAAAACTTGCATCCCTTGCGGTCATATCTTAAGCAACAACCGCAAGGTAATAATACTAAATTTTAAGGCAGTTTCCAAGTGAAGCTTGAAAACTGCCCTGTTTCATCGAATTTTAGTTTTTTATCTATCGGCCTTTGTATGGACTCTTCTTGAATCCGCCCGATTTGAAGCGGTTCTTCGAACCTTTCTTCGCATACGAAGGGACTTGCCTGTCGGTTGGATACGAATAGCGGTCGCGACGATCGAATTGTTCGGGGCGTTCAGGTCGTCCCTGGCGGTCGTCGCGGGCATAGCCGCGGTCATCCCGTACCGGCCGTGCGCTGGCACTGTCACGATACGGTTCCCGGCGACCATCGGACGGCCGTTCATACCGGTCGTTGCGGTCGCTGCGATGCCTACCGGCCAAATGCCTTCCGTTCGGATTGTCCGGACGGGCTTTGGTCACGATCGGTTTGCCGTCGTTTTCCATGAAGGAGAAGGATTGGAGAATCAACTGCGCGGCCGCTTCGGGAGCTGTCACGAAGGAGAAATCTTCCATAACCTGCACACCATCGATTTCATGGTCGGTCACCTGTGCATGTTCCTTGATGTAATCGACCAACAACCGCTTGGTCATACCCGAAGAACGGCCTTTCGCAATGAACAGCCTGATTTCATCGGATGCACCGGGGCGTCGACCATCGTTGTAGTCGTCGCGACGGCGGTCCCAGTCGTCCCTGCGGGCATACCGGTCGTCCCGTTCACGTGGAGCACCTTGCTCCCGCCGGTTTCGGCCACGGTCTTCCGCCTGGGTGATATGCTTGTATGCCCGTTCATTGAGTTGGCTGCCATAGTGGCGTTCAAGCAATGCGGCTACGATCGCTTTCGGTTCATGGATCTCGATCAGGTCCTGGGCCATCGCGCTATAGTCGTCGTAGGTATCGGCGGTTATGCTGTCGGCGATACCGTTGATGATGCGCTCACGTTTGATGGCCACCACGGTTTCGATATCGGGAATCCGTTCCTGCACGACTTCGCTTTTGACTGCACGTCGTATGTAGGTGAATCTCCGCGATTCGCTGGGGGTCACGAAAGTGATCGCTGTTCCCAATTTGCCGGCACGACCGGTACGGCCGATACGGTGGATATAGGTCTCTGGATTCTGAGGAATCGTATAGTTGATCACGTGGGTGAGGTCCTGGACGTCGATGCCCCGGGCAGCGACATCGGTGGCGACGAGAATGGTGATCCGTTTTTCCCTGAACTTGTGGAGGATCAACTCACGTTGCTTCTGGGCCAAATCACCATGGATTGCCTCGGCGTTGTACGCGCGGTCGATCAGCATCCTGCAGACTTCATCGCTCTGCATCTTCGTTCGGCAAAATACCAGACCATAGAATGCGGGGGCAATATCGATCAGGCGACAGAGCAATTCGATCTTGTCTCCTTCCCTGACTTCGTAGAAGTGCTGGTCGGTCAATACCGGAGTTCCGCCATCCTGCGTCGCTTCCACCAGACGGTAATCGTGCATGAACCGTTCGGCGAGTTTGAGGATAGGTTTCGGCATGGTGGCGCTGAACAGCAACATGCGTTTTTCCTTGGGTGTCTGTTCGAGGATCGATTCGACGTCTTCGATGAATCCCATGTTCAGGATTTCATCGGCTTCATCAAGCACCACGAATTTCAATGCCGAAAGATCGAGGGTACCCCGTCTGATATGGTCGAGCACACGTCCGGGGGTTCCGGCAACGACGTGCACACCCCTGCGTAGACGACGGATCTGGAGGTCCATGGAGGACCCACCGTATACCGGCAGTATCTGCAGGTGTCGGTCGCCTTGCAAGGATTCGATTTCGGCACCGACCTGCACTGCGAGTTCTCTCGTGGGAGAGAGGATCAGCGCTTGAACCGATTGCAATTCCGGTTCTACGATTTCCAATATGGGTAGTCCGAAAGCGGCTGTCTTACCGGTTCCGGTCTGGGCTCTTCCGACAACGTCGACTTGTTCTTTCAAAAGTAGTGGAATACAAGCTGCCTGGATGGCGGTGGGCTCCTCAAAGCCTTTTGCTATGAGGGCGTCAATAGTTCGGTCTGTTAGACCGAGAGCTGAAAATTTCTCTAACTGTTGCATGGGTCTCCTAAATATGGATGTATCTCAGGCGAGCTGGGCAGGCAGGATACTACGGTATGTAACATCTACATTATGTTCTGGGAGGTCGAATCATTGCAGAACTACAGTAACTCTATACGATAGTTGGCGTTTGTTCAAGGCGTGTCAATCATTGTCACCTGATGATGCGATTTTTTTTGAAATATTGAAGCAGAATGGATACTGCTGCGGTAATTGTTGGTATAGGAGGTGCTTTTCCATGCTGAACACGAGAACAAAGACCTGTCCCAATCCGGAATGCCGTTACCACATTCCAGAATATGCCGAAAAAAAACGATGGTATCGTCCCCATGGATACTATACCTGTCCGAACGATCCTGACCGACGGGTGCGGAGATACCGGTGCTCCACTTGCGGCAAGACTTTCAGCGAGACCTATTTCACCCGCAATTGGCATTTGCAACGACACGATATCGACGAGATGGACCTGCTGTTCGAGTGGTGCAAGGGTACTTCGATACGGGAGTTGTCCGAACGGTTCAACTGCTCGCCCAAGGCGATCGAGAATAGAATCGTCCGCATGCGCTCCCTGGCCGAGAGCAAGGATGTGGTGTTGGAGATCGAACAGAGACCTGGTACCTGAGCAGATTTGACCTAACTCAATACCGGTTGAACACATCCTCGGCAAAACCAGGAAAGTCCTTGATCTCCAACTTTGTCCCGTCATCCAATACGGCGGTTCCGGTGAAATAACCGAAGACCTGGTGTTGGATCGATTTGACCAGCAGGAGGTTGATGTCGGATGTACGGTCGACAACCGGTTTGAATGTCATCTCGAAGCGGTTGTCGTTGCTGGTTATGGTCCACGGATCGGTGTAGCTCGATGGTGGGATAGTGAAGACCACTTCATCCAACTTGTGTATCCGACGGTCGTAGATTATCGCATTCTCGCTGGCACAGCTGCGGTCGCTGAATCCATAGCCGAGGTTGAAACCGAAGCTGACATCGTCCAACATTCCCGATGCCGAAGCCCAATACCAACGGTTCACATAGGTCCACCGGCCCCGACCCCAGTCGAGGACGCCAAACGATTCGTGTGGTCCAAGGGTAACCAGATCATTGCCCAACCGGACGGTTCCGCTGACAGCAAGGCAGTTGACCTTCTCGTTCAGGTAGAATGCCGTCCGCTTCTCCTTCCATGAGGTAGCGATATTCAGGCTCTCCGAGTTTGGCGGTTGGACCAGGGTGAGGTCGGCATCGATACCGACCCGTCCATCGGGGAGTTCCAATTGGGGTGCGGCGAAAAGCAACCTTCGCCTCTCCTCCTTGCGGCTGAATGCGATACGCAGCTTCTTGTTGGCCCATGCGACAGAGTGGTCTCCGGAACTTGCCGGCAGGCCGAGTCTCCCCAAGCTCAAGGGTTGGATGGTGTCGATCTGGGAAACCTTTCCCGAAGCCATATCGATGAACGCTATGGCAAACAGTGCGGCAAATCCGAGATCACTGAAGGTGACGCATACACTGAAACGATGTTCGTGCGACATGACCGAATAGTAGTCCCATTCCTTTATCCTCAATGCCGATGCCTTGATCATGCGCCGATCATATTTCCATACCGCATTGCGTGCCCATCCTTCTTCGATTATCCGCCCTTTTACATCGAGAAGATCCTGACGGTCGGTGACTTCATGTTGCATATTACCGCTGCCCCGACAGATAGTCCAATTGGGAAGGACTGAGCAGCACGTCGGCACCGGTGAGGGTGTCTTCCAGTTGTCCGACCGATGAACAACCGACAATCGCTACCGAAGAGGGGTGTTCGTTGGTGATGTAGCCGGTGGCTATCGCCGCAGGACTCAAGCCGGTATTTTCCGAGATGGTGCGTACCCGTTCGATCTTCGCTTCATTGTCGGGATTCAGGAACCTTGAGCGGCTCTTCTCGTTCAATCCTGCCAGTCCCTGGGCTATGGCTTTGCTGAAGAATCCTTTCGATTGGGAACTGAAGGCGAATATGGGCATCTGCTCCTTCCTGTACCAGGCCAACGAATTGCTGTCCATGCACACCAAGGACGGGTCGTTCCAGCTTTCAGGGGTACTGCTGGCAAGACTCCACTGTATCTCGCTGGTGGCGAATGTCGGGAGCCCATGGGTCTTGGCATAGGTGTTGGCGGCTTCGATTCGGCTGGTGGTCCAATTGGAGGCACCGAGGACCCGGATGATGCCCGATTGTACCAATGGAGCCATCATGCCCATGATCTCATCGACAGGAACCTGCGGATCATCCCGGTGGAGGAACCAGATGTCGAACGTCTCGCTGCCCAGCGATTGCTGGCTCATCTCGATATCATGCATGAGATCCCGGTAGGTGAATCGGCTTTTGCCATCGCCACTGGGATGCATTCCCTTGGTCGCAAGCACCATGCGGTTGCGCATGCCCGTCTCCGAAAGCCACTTGCCGATCACCAGTTCGCTCGGACTGGGTCCACCGGCATATTCCTGGCCATAGACGCGTGCCGTATCGAGGACCGTGCCGTTTGCTGTCGCGAAGGCATCCAACATGGCCATGACGGTCTTTTCGGGAATCGTGGTGCCGAAGTAGGTGCTGCCCAACGCAATCTTCGAAACAGGCACCGGTATAGGTTGCAAACTCAGATATCGCATATGCCCTCCCTCCTTCAGTATACACGTGAATCGGGTAATTGGGAAATGTTTGCAGGCCCGTTATATTATTGACTGTATAATGGGAGGGTGGTAGACTCGTTGCATGGCATTTCCAACCCCGATCTCCGCAAAAAGACTTGCCGCGGCGCTTGATACTGTCATCTCGAAGAGCGGCGGGTCCATTCCCCGTTGCCTCACTGTCACAGGAAGTGGTGGAAAAACCACCACTGTGGAACAGTTGGCACGGTTATGGGCAGACCGGGGGCAGAGCGTCCTGGTTACAACCAGTACCCGTATGGCGCATCCTGAGGTACATGCATATCCGTTCGAACAGTTCGTACCCTATACGTTTGACGGATGCGGCTTTCCCGAACCGACTAGCGGACAGGTAGTTCTGTTCGGAGTCGAGTCCGGCGATAAGCTTGCCGCCCCTCCAATGGAAACGATTGCCACGGTAGCCGGTACATTCGATCGGATCCTGATCGAAGGTGATGGAGCCCGCGGTTTGCCGTTGAAGATCCATGCCCAGCGGGATCCTGTTATACCTGACATAACAGAACTCGTTATTGCCGTTGTCGGGTTGAGTCCTCTCGGCCATTTTCTGGACGAACAGGTCATGTACCTTGCAAACCGGTTCCGTCTTCTGACCCGGTACGAAGGAACGATGGTGAAAGCACACGTGTACCGTTTGCTGTTGGAGCATCCCGAGGGGCTGCTGAAGGGCAGCGCAACGTTGCCTACAATCGTATTTTGCAACCAAAGCGACACCATTTCATCGGAAGAAGCCGAGTTGGTCATGGCAACCCTGGCTGAACGGTGGCAGGGCAAACCGTTCGATATCGTATGCGGTAGCTGGCACCTGGACCGCATGGAGCACCATAGACGCGTAGCGGGGAATCCATACCCGGAAGGAGCATATCGTGAATCTGTTTGAGAAGGCTGCCGAACTGGAACGCAAGAATATCGCATTCGCCCTTGTGACCATTACCAAAAGCGAAGGTTCCACCCCTCGCAGCCAAGCCAGGATGATAGTATTGGCCGACGCAACAACCTTCGGCACGGTCGGAGGTGGAGCCTCGGAGCATGCGGCGATCCAGAGGGCACAGTCCTTGATAGAAGAGCGGCGCAGCGAAAGCATGAACATGTCCCTCTCGGTGGCGGAAGGCCACAACTGCGGAGGGGCCGTCGAGATGTTCATCGAAGTGATCGCACCCTCGTCGCGGCTGATCCTTATCGGAGGCGGGCATGTGAACCTGGAGATCGCGCGATTGGCCGCCGGGTGCTCCTTCCATATCGAATTGGCGGAGACCCGCGCCGAATTCGCCACGCAACAGCGGTTCCCGTGGGTCAGCGCATTCCACGTCGGAGCCACCGTGGACGAAGCACTTTCCACGTTGCAAATAGATAGCGATTGCGCCCTGGTCATCGCCACGCATAATCTGGACAAGCAGGTGCTGGAACGTGTGATCGGCTCACCCGCACGGTATATCGGCATGTTGGGAAGCCGTACCAAGGTCAACGGCTTCAGACGATACCTTCGGGACGAGAGGAGCGTCGCCCCCGAGGCATTGCAACGGTTCCATAGCCCTATCGGACTCGACATCGGATCCGAGACCCCTGAACAGATCGCTGTCGGCGTGGTCGCCGAGATCATGATGGTGCTCAACAACACCGATGGGCGTCCACTCAGTCGCAAAGCCGAGAACCTGGTGATAGTCCGGGGAGCCGGAGATCTGGCGACCGGGGTGATCTGCCGGCTGCACCGGGGAGGATACCGTGTCCTGGCGCTGGAGACCGACCAGCCGACCACTATCCGCAGGACTGTGGCATTCTCGGAGGCGGTCTACAACCAGACTGCGACCGTCGAGGGAATCGTATGCAGGAAGGCTTCGTCCGACCGGCAGGCGAAATCGATCATGGATGCGGGCGAAGTTGCCCTGTTGTGCGATGCGCAGGGAGCGTCTATCCAATCGATGCGTCCTGCGGTTGTGGTGGATGCCATCATAGCCAAACGCAACATGGGAACATCCCGTGACATGGCACCCCTTGTCGTGGCGCTTGGACCCGGTTTCACCGCTGGGGAGGATTGCCACGTGGTGGTCGAGACACAGCGTGGGCACGATCTGGGCAGGATCCTCACCGTCGGAAGAGCCGCCGATAATACCGGTGTGCCGGGAACAATCGGTGGATTTGGCGCCGAGCGGGTAATCCATGCCCCGCAAGCGGGAGCGTTCAAGGCGGTAGCTTCGATCGGCGATCTGGTTGCCAAAGGGCAGGTAGTCTGTAGGATCGGGGATTTCGATGTTCCGGCAACGATCGATGGTGTCTTGCGGGGACTGTTGCACGATGGCTTGCAGGTTCCCAAGGGATTCAAGATTGCCGATATAGATCCCCGTGGGATTGTCGAACATTGCGAAAGTGTCTCGGACAAGGCCCGCGCAATCGGAGGCGCTGTCCTGGAGGCGATCGATGCATTCCATGCGAACCGGTTGTTTTCCTGAACACCGTGGTGCAAGACGATGATATACCTGGACAATGCCGCCACCAGCTGGCCCAAGGCGCCTCCGGTCGCCGACGCCATACGACAGTCGATCGAACAACCCGTGGGGAATGTGGGTCGTTCGGCGCACCGGCCTGCCATGGCCGCCGCGCGGATCCTCTACGATTGCCGCCAAGCCTTGCAGCGGATCATGCCTCCTACAGACTTGGAGAAGACCATTTTTACCCATAATGCGACCGAGGCCTTGAATATCGCTCTGTTCGGTTCCCTGGACACTGGGGATACCGTCCTCACCACACCGATGGAGCACAATGCGGTTGCTCGTGTGCTGCATCAGCTGGTCCAACGGGGAGTGCAGGTGGAGTCTTGTGCGTGCGATGCGTTCGGGAGGGTGGACGTCGATGATTTTTCCCGGAAGTTGGCAACACTTCCTATCAGTCTGGCAGTCTTCACGGCCGCAGGAAATGTGACCGGAGCCATCAACGATGTCACAACCATGGTCGCAGCGTGTACCCGTCGGAAGATACCTTTTGTGATAGATGGTGCGCAGGCTATCGGCGAGTGCGGGCTTCCTCCCATGCCGGATGATGCGCACGGTGCCCTGTGTTTTTCGGTGCACAAGGGATTGTTGGGTCCTGCCGGGGTTGGGGTCATGGCGTTGTATGGATCCTTCGCTCCCAGGCCCTTGATGTTTGGCGGGACGGGCAGCCGTTCCGATTCGGAGTTGCAACCGGAAATACTTCCCGACCGGTATGAGAGCGGAACACCCGCGATCCATGCCATAGCAGGTTCAGTGGCGGCGATCGGGTTTGTTGCGGAACATGATGAACACCTGCAGGCACATCGCAAGCGCATGGGCGATATCCTGTACAGCGGCTTGCAAACCATGGAGCAGTTGCGATTGCTCAGTCCCCAGGAGGGACGGGTGGGCTTGGTGTCGGTGACAGTACGGGAGGGAACGATCAGTACTTTGACCCAACACTTGTATGCGAAGGATATCGCCGTCCGTGGCGGATACCACTGTGCTCCATGGGCCCACCGGTTCCTCGAAACCACAAGCCATGGGGGAGCCGTCAGATTTTCGGTTGGTCCAAGTACCACCGAAGAGGAGATCGAGATTACATTGCACGCAGTGAAGGAGGCCTTGGATGGGTGACGATACAATCCGTTTGACCCAATTTTCCCGGTTCGCCGGATGTGGAGCAAAATTGGGCCCGGCTTTGCTCGACAAAGCCCTCTGTGATTTGAGGCAACCGGCATATCCCAACCTCATCAGCGATTTTTCCCATGCGGAGGATTGTGGGGTCTATAGGTTGACCGACGATCTGGCACTTGTGCAGACGATCGACTTCTTTCCACCGGTATGCGACGACCCGTGGATCTTCGGCAGGATCGCGGCTGCGAATGCCCTCAGCGATGTGTATGCCATGGGTGCTGTGCCCATTACCGCCGTGAGTGTGGTCTGTTTCCCCGAGGAATTGCTCGATATCCAGTATTTGCGGACCATGATGGAGGGAGCGTTGGATGCCATGGCAGAAGCCGGGACAGCATTGGTGGGCGGACACACGGTACGGGATTCAGAGGTGAAATTCGGCTTTTGTGTGAATGGAACGGTCCATCCCGACAGGGTTCTGGCCAACAACACGTGGCGGGACGGCGAGTCGCTGATCCTTACCAAACCGATCGGAGTAGGGCTGGTGAACACCGCAGCTCGGGCTGGAATTGCATCTGTGGAGGAGGAACGGGCCGCACTGGCTTCGATGCAACGGCTAAACAAGGACGCGGCACAGGTCTTTTCCCGTTTCCCCGTCTCAGCATGTACCGATGTGACCGGTTTCGGGTTGCTTGGGCATGCCTGCGAGATGGCGACGGACAATGCTGTTGGGGCTCGTATCGATTCGAAATTGGTGCCGATTATCGGAAACGCGACAGCTTATGCCGAAATGGGCCTTATCCCGGCTGGAGCATATACGAACATCGACTACCGTGCGCGCTTCGTCGGAGGCTTCGGGCACCTGGAGGAGACGATGGGGTTTGTGCTTTTCGATCCGCAGACTTCGGGTGGGTTGCTTGCCTCCGTTCCGAATCGAATCGCCGGCCAAGTGGTCGAAGCCCTGAAAGCGCAGGGAATCGGGGCCGCGGTCATCGGACATACCGATGCCGCGTTGGATGGTTTGCACGTGATCTGACCGATACGCTATATCTCTATTCCCAGCGTCTTCTTCACGATGATACCTATGACAAACGAGAGTGCGGCCACCGAAAGGCTGATCGTCGCCATCTCACCGAAGCGCTTGAGGAACGGCACATCCTTGGCAACCGATATGTAATAGGTGAACACGAGGATAATCAGGACCACCGTCCCCAGCATGATACCAAGGGCCAGCATGAATGCGGTATTGGGCAACAACAGGTACGGTAGCACGAGGAATGCGACTGTCGCGAGATAGACGACTCCGGTATACAGTCCCGATTTGAAGGCATTCGTATTTCCCTCGGACCGAGAGGAGAGGTATTCGCTGCTTGCCATGGAAAGGGTCGCGGAGATTCCGGTGATCAAGCCCGAGAGCGCGATCAGGCGGGTATTCTGCATGGCGAAGGTGAGACCTGCGAGCGTGCCCGAGAGCTCGACCAAGGCATCGCTGAGTCCCAGGACCATGGAACCCACATACTGCAAGCGTTCCTCGTCCAACATGGCCAGCAATTCCTGCTCGTGGCGGTCTTCATCCTTTGCGATTTTCTCGGCTTCGGGGACTTCGGATGCGAAGGTCGCATAGATTTCGCTGGCGTTGCCTTCTCCCCGTTCCATCAGCTTGAGTGCGAAAGTGAACCCGAAGATCCTCGCCAGCAGGGGAAACCAGATGGTCCGCAGCAGCTTGGGTTTGGCAACGACCTTGGTGTAGCCTTTCCAAATCTCGGCATGCCGTTGCTCTTCCGCGGCGATTTTCAGCAACACCTTGCTGTTGTGTTCGTCGGAGACCTGCTTGGCGACCTTCGTATAGACGATGCTCTCGGTAAGTTCGTTGATCTGCATCTTGAGCAGGATCGCTCGTGTGGCCGCGCTGATTTCTTTCCTATCTGCCATGGGATTTTCCCCCTCCCCCCAAGTATGCCGCGATTGGTAGGGATTGGGAAGTACTTTTTTGTCGGTCGAATGGTGTTGACAATTGTTTCTATTTATAGTAACGTTCCATCCAACACCCGATGGGAGGAACCGATGGACGACCTGCATGAATTGATAGACATCTTTGCCCGTACCGGCAAATACGAAGAGATGCAAAAGCTCTTCGAGGAGTTGTTCACCCAACGGGAGAAATATGATTTCGCGCTTCGGTGGCGACTTATGAAGGAGTTGCACGACGGCAAGCCGCAGAGGGAGATCGCCAACAGTCTTGGCATCAGCCTCTGCAAGATTACCCGGGGATCGAAGATTCTCAAGACCCCGGGATCACTAATGAATACCATATTACAGGAGCGCGATCATGGCAAAGACAACTGAAAAGAAATCGATGAATACACAGCAACCCGATGAAAAGGGCTTTTTCGGCAACTACGGCGGAGCCTACCTGCCACCAAGTCTCGTCGGAGTGATGCAGGAGATCACCGACTCGTACATGCAGATCAAGGATGATCCGGCATTTGTCGAGGAGCTTACCTACCTCCAGCAGACCTACAGCGGGCGACCATCGCCTGTCTACTACGCCAAGCGGCTGAGCGAGGCTGTCGGCGGAGCGAAGATCTACCTGAAACGTGAAGACCTCAACCATACCGGGGCCCACAAGATAAACCACTGCTTGGGTGAAGTGTTGCTTGCCAAGCGCATGGGGAAGAAGAAGGTGATCGCAGAGACCGGAGCCGGACAACACGGTGTCGCGTTGGCTACCGCCGCAGCCTTGCTTGGGCTCGAATGCGACATCTACATGGGTGAGGTCGATGTGGCCAAACAGGCTCCGAACGTGCGCAGGATGCAGGTGCTCGGAGCAAAGGTAGTTCCGGTGAATCGGGGAACCCGTACGCTCAAGGATGCTGTCGATGCAGCTTTCGAGGCTTATTTGCAGGATCCCGTGACCACCATGTATGCGATCGGTTCCGTTGTGGGACCACATCCGTTTCCCATGATGGTACGCGATTTCCAGAGTGTCGTGGGACGCGAAGCCAGGCAGCAGTTCCTGGACATGACCGGCTCCCTCCCCAACCATGTCGTGGCTTGTGTCGGAGGCGGCTCCAACGCAATCGGCATATTCAGTGGGTTCCTCGATGATCCCGAAGTGGATATCATCGGTGTGGAACCGGGTGGAAGGGGTCCGGCTGACGGTGACAACGCGGCGACCATGACCTATGGTACGCCGGGAATCATCCATGGATTCTCCTGCTATCTGTTGCAGGACAAGTCGGGGGAACCGTTGCCTGTCTATTCCATTGCGAGTGGACTCGATTATCCAGGTGTCGGACCACAGCACTGTTATCTCAAGGACATCAAACGGGTCAAGTACGAGGTCGCCACAGACCGCGACGCGCTGGTCGCCTTCTACGACCTGAGCCGGCTCGAAGGGATCATTCCCGCACTGGAAAGTGCGCATGCCATAGGGTATGCGATCAAGGTCGCGGCGAAGATGAAACCAGAGGAAACGATCCTGGTGAACCTTTCGGGACGCGGGGACAAGGACATGGACTATGTCATGGAGCATTACCCGCTCGAATCCTACGAGGAACAGAAACTCCTGGTAAAATGACACCTGCACACATATACTTTCCACAAGTTCTTTCCTGGACGACCGTTACCGCCAACGGTCGTTCGGTATCGTGAAGCTGTGGCCACACCGATTCCGAAAAATTCCCTTCAGGTGGTTTGCACTGACGGTCGATTGGGGTAGACTGGACCCGAAGCCACATGGAGGTATTGTGATGACATCTGTGTTCACCATGGTCGTTCCCCAATGGCAGGGGGCAGCGGCCGGTACAGGACCATATCACGGAGCCCAGGCAATCGCAAGGATGCTGGGAGCCGATCGTATCGATGTGCAGGTTCCGGTTCATGAGCAATCGGTGGCCAAGAAGGAAGAAGGTATCTGGTACGAGTACGAGATAGCCGAGCACCTGAAAAGCGCTTTGGCCTCACTCGAGGCTTCGAAGCCCCAGCGCATATTGACCATCGGAGGCGATTGTGCCAGCGATATCGCGTCGATCAGTTACTTGAACCGCCTCTATGATGGCGATTTGACCGTACTTTGGCTGGATGCCCACGCCGATCTCAATACACCCGAAAGTTCCCCCAGCAACAAGTTCCATGGCATGCCGTTGCGATTGCTGTTGGGCGAGGGAGCTCCAGGATTGTTGGAGATGCTCCCGTCGACATTGGAACCAGGACAGGTGGTGTTCACCGGATTGCGGGAACTCGACCATGCCGAGCGGCAATATATCGTGGCCAACGGCATCCCCAACGTCCCCATGTGCCACGAGTGTGCGAGCATGTTGGGCAATGTGGTCGCAAAAACCGGACGCAAACACATCTATATGCATCTGGATCTCGATGTGATCGATCCCAAGGATTTCGATGCGGTCTCCTGCCCGACTCCCGGTGGGTTCTGGTTCGATGATCTTCTTGCGGAAATAGCACATTTGGGAAAGGCGTTCCCGATCGTGGGGAGTGCCGTGACCGAATACCAGCCGAAGGATGACGAGAATGCATTGAAGGTGCAGCGGGTGCTCGAGGCACTTGGGGATGCTATGCGGTGATTGCCAAACGAAGCGAGGGGAAAGGGACCACGAAGTGGTCACTCTCCCGAGCGAGTGCAGGCAACGTAAGGATTCATGCCTCGCCCCTTGGGGCGGCAATGGAGGCCGAGCCTCCATTTTCCAGGGCTTGCCCTGGGGTATTGATACCTTTCACTCCAGGATCCCCGGCCCCTGCGGTAGCCGGTGTGCTTTGCAGTGAGAACCCCTCGAAAATCCCCAACTCCCTGTTTTTCCTGACTTGGTCGTAGGCGAACACTTTGCCGCTCATGCACAGGTATACACCCGGGCCCAACAGTTGCACCGCGGTGAATGCGCACCCCAGATTGAATACTGCGTCCGAATTCTCCAGGGCGAACGGAACCATGGCTCCGGTGAAAACGATCACCTTGTCAAGTTTGCGCGCGGCGACCACGCGTGCGGTCTCCACCATGGTATCGGTTCCATGGGTGACGATAATGCGTCGTTCAGGTCGTTTGGAGCAGGCCTCGGCAATCTTCTTGCGATGTGATGCCTCCATATTGAGGCTGTCCAAGGCCAATAGCCGTTTGACCGAGACCGGAACAGCACACCGAGCGGCCTTAAGGATCTTTGGAAGGTGCGACCGGCGAAAGGTAAGCTCGCCTCGGATCTCGTCGTAGATCTTGTCGAATGTTCCCCCGGTGGTGACAATACACAGACCGTCAGCAATCTTATCCATGATAGTGGTATTCTAGCACGCTTTCTCGTTTGCAAACACTGCAAATCGGCCGTATAATCTGGGGAGCACCGTCGCCAAGGAGGCTAGGAATGCGCCAGAGTCCACTACATGATGAGTATGCAGCCTATGAGGGCATCAGGATGATCGATTTCGGGGGATGGGAGTTGCCTGTCCACTTTGCCGCGGGAATCGTTGCGGAACACCATGCGGTCCGGCAAAAGGCGGGCTTGTTCGACATATCCCACATGGGCGAATGCATGGTCACCGGAGCGGGTGCCGGCGAATACCTCGATTACCTGGTTACCAATTCGGTCGCTGATATGGAAGATGGCCAGCTCATCTATACGCTCATGTGCTATCCCAACGGAACGGTTGTCGATGATCTGATTGTCTACCGCCTCGGTCCCGACGAGTATTGGGTGGTGATGAACGCCGCGAACACCGAAAAGGATTTGGCATGGATCACCCGGGACAATCCCAAGGCCGCATCCAAGGATGCCGGTATCGAAATCGTCGATTTCTCCCCACACACCACCCAACTTGCCCTGCAAGGTCCACTTGCCGAGCAGATCCTGGCCAAGGTGTGTCCCGATGCCATGGAATTGACCTTCTTCAGGTTCTTCCCGGACACCCTGGTCGCCGGCATGCGTTGCTTGGTTTCGCGCAACGGATATACCGGGGAGGATGGTTTCGAAATCTATTGTGACAACGAACATGCTGTCCGGTTGTGGCGGGCATTGTTGGAAGCCGGGAAAGAATTCGGTATGTTGCCGTGTGGACTCGGTGCACGCGACACCTTGCGGCTGGAAGCCAAGCTGCCACTGTACGGGCACGAGATCTCGGATGAAATCTCTCCCCTCGAAGCCAATCTCGGGGTGTTCGTCAAATTGGAGAAATCCGATTTCTGCGGAAAAGAAGCCCTCTCGGAACAGCATTTGCAGGGTATTCCCCGTTCGCTCAGAGGTATCGAGATGCTCGATCCCTCGGTTCCCCGCAACGGGTACCGTGTATACTTGGGAGGCAGGGATATCGGGTTTGTCACCAGCGGGACCAAAAGCCCCACCTTGGGTATTTTCTGCGGCTATGTGCTTATAGACCGCAACTGCGGGCTATCCTTCGGCGATACGGTGGAGGTTGAGATCCATGGCAAGTGCCGGAAAGCCCGGTTGGTGAAGACTCCTTTCTACAAGCGGACTCCCCGAAGGGCAGATTGAAGCGACAGGTCGTTGCCCATGGTGGTGAATTGCACTAGAATACGGATATGAGGAACGACCAACACAGCGATGGGCTGTTACCGCTTGACAACTCCGCGATCATCTACCCTCCGACAGTGGCCCGGTACAACACGCATATGTTCCGACTATCCATGGACCTCAGTGTCAAGGTGATACCCGAACGGCTGTTGACTGCCTTGGAACATGTCCTGGACCGGTTTCCCTATTTCGCCGTCTCGTTGCACCAGGGGTTCTATTGGTATTATTTCATGCCGAACCACAAGCCGGTCGCCGTGTATCCCGATGTAGCCTATCCATGCGGATATCTGCATCGCAAACGGGGAGCCAACGGGTATCTGTTCAAGGTGCTGTATACTTCGCAACGGATCGCGATCGAGATATTCCATGCAGTGACCGACGGGACCGGAGCTCTGGTGTTCCTCAAGTCGCTGGTGGCCGAATACCTGCGCCTTTCCGGTCGTCAGGTCGGTGAGGACCCCCAGGTGTTCCTACCCGATTCCCCCATGGACCCCCAGGAGGTGGAGGATTCCTTCGAACGGTTCTACACCCCTCTGAAAGCGGTCTTCGGGTTCGAATCGAGTGCCTGGCACATGCCGTCCAAATATGGCTTGTCCGACAACGTCCAGGTGATCTCCGCCCGTATGAAGATCGAGGACCTGAAGCGAATCAGCTCGGTTCACAAGGTCACGATCACCGAATACCTTGTGGCGGAACTGCTCGATGCGATGCAACGGATCCAGGAGCAGATGGTCGGAAATCCGAAACGGTACAAGCCTGTCCGAATCTCGGTGCCGGTGAATATCCGCAAGGTCTTCGGATCGAGATCATTGCGGAATTTCACCCTGTTTGTCGTAATCGGTATCGATGTGCGGTTGGGCCATTATTCGTTCGAAGAAATCCTGGACCAGGTCGTGCACCAGTTGCGGGGCAATGTGAATGTGAAATCGTTGAGCAAGCAGGTTTCCCGCAATGTGGCCGGACGACGCCACCCGGCGATCAGGTATGCACCCAATGTGTTCAAACGTCCGTTGATGAAACTTCTCAGCGATTCGTATGGTGATGACATTTACAGCACGACGATCAGCAATATCGGCAATGTCACATTCCCCGAGGGGATGCGGGAGGTGGTCGAGCGTCTTGATTTCCACCTCTCGCCCAGCAAGACGAACAAGACCTCCTGTGCCGCGATCGGCGCGAACGGGTACCTGGTCATGAACTTTACCAGCATCTACGCCACCAAGACCGACTTCGAGCGTGAAGCATTGACGGCGCTGGTACAAAAAGGGATTCCGGTCGAAGTGGCGACCAACCGGAACGTGAAGGAACAGTGAGGAACAGTATGGCATATTGTGTACGTTGTGGAGTGAAATTGGAATCCGGTGCGACCGTGTGTCCCCTATGTAGCATGGAAGTCCAAGCTCCTGTCGAGGTGATAGGGCAGCCGGGCATTCCGTTGTTTCCCAACGACAACACGGATGGTCCATTTGAACATCCGAAACTCGACAAGAACCGTAAAGGCGTCATCGAACTGGTGATTGCTTTCATGGCGATCGCAGTCATCACCTTGATCATCACCGCGTTCGCTTTGGGCGCTTCATTCTCACCTTGGCTACCCATCGGTTGCGTGATATTGGGCGGGTCGTATCTTTTGGTGGGGCTTTTTGTCAAACCGACCTACCAGCATCTGGCCACCTGGTTCGCGGCCATAACGATCGTGTTGCTCTTCATTATCGACATCAGCGACCGGAAAGTCGGCTGGTCGGCCTATGCGAACCTGTCGATTGTTCTGTTCTGGCTCATAGCTGTCGCCCCATGGACAGTACAAAAGCGCAATCGTATCTATGGATACGTATTGGCGGGAATCGCAGTCGCCGTCTACTTGTTGGCAATCGATGCATTGGCAGGCAATGCCCTCTCGTGGTCGGTCACCATAGCGTTGCCGACCTACGGTATCTCTTTGGTGGCATCGAGCTTCTTGTTGCTGCGCATCCGTTTCGGCAAACCGACAATCACCGATACTGTCATGTCTTTGATTCTCGTCGTCTGTTGGGGTGTGGTCGCCGCAGATTTCTTCCATCTGCGTACAATCGCAAGTCCACGGCTACTCTCCTGGTCTTCGAGCGTATTTATCGTAGCCGTGTGCATCATGATCTTCCTCACATTGAACCTGACGCTACGTCGGGTACGCCACTACTTCAACAACAGGGTCGTGTGACCCCTAGCGATCTGCAACAACATAAACTTGTGACTGAGCTTGGAGCGGATCGGACAAAGGGCAAGGACAAGGAAGCGAAGATATGAAAGGTATCTGAGCTGACACGAACGAAGTCCATGTGTTCGATAGGCCCAAGAAAAGCAAAGATTAGGATGGTACAGATCGCTAGCGTCTCCAGAAGGTCCTGGTGAAGATGGCGAATACGGTATAGATTTCCAGACGACCGGCGAGCATCATCAGCGAAAGGAACCACTTCACATATATGGGCATGGGACCGAATCCCGCACCCGCCGGGCCTACCGCCTCAAGCCCGAGACCGATGTTTCCCACAGAGATCAAGCCCGCGGCGAACGAAGTGAGCAGGTCGAAGCCAGCCGAAGCTACCACAAGGGTTGATGCCAAAACCAATGCAAGGTAGATCGCAACAAAACCAGCTATCGCATTCACTGTTTTCCATGCGATCTTCTCCGATTCCGATTGTATGGTGAAAATTCCCTTGGGATGCAGCAGCGACCTGATATTTTGCCGTCCCAACTTGAACATGGTGACCAGACGTGTCACCTTCATACCGCCGCCAGTGGACCCCGCACAGCCACCGATGAACATGAGCATAAGCAGGATCGCTTGGGTAAGGACCGGCCAGGTGCCGTAGTCCGCGGTCGCGAATCCGGTGGTGGTCATGATCGAAGCGGTGTGGAATGCGCCATAGCGGAGGGATTGGGCGACGGACTGGTAGGTGCCGCTTGAGGTGAGGCTGATGGTGGTGACCACTGTGGCGATGAAATAGATTGTCAAGTAGACTCTCAACTCCGTGTCGCGCCATACCATGGTGAATTTCTTGCGCAAGAGGGCGAAGTAGAGGGTGAAGTTGACTCCAGCCATCACCATGAATATGGTTACGACCACATCCACATAGGCGCTGTTGTAGTAGCCGACCGAGGCGTTCCTGGTGACGAACCCACCGGTTGCGACCGAGCCGAATGTCACGGTAAGCGAGTCGTAGAGACTCAAGCCGCCGGCAAGCAGGAGGATTGTCTCCATGAGGGTGACCCCCACATAGATGAGCCAAAGGATCAACGCGGTATTCTTGATTTTTGGGGTGAGCTTGCTCTTTGTGGGGCCGACAGCTTCGGCGCCGAACAGTTGGAAGCCCTCCACACCGACCAGGGGTAGCAGGGCGACGAACAATACTACAATCCCCATACCCCCCAACCAGTGGGTGAGCGACCGCCAGAACAAGATCGAGCGGGGAGCGGCTTCGATATCGGCGAGGGTGGTCAAGCCGGTGGTGGTGAACCCGCTCATGATTTCCATGTACGCACTCGGATAATCCGTGGTCGTTTGGGTCAAGTGGAGAGGGATCGCTCCCAAGGCACTTGCGACTACCCAGGTGAGGGTAACGAACAGATAGACATCGCGCACATTGAGCCCACGCGACTTCCACGACTTGCCGATGGTGAGTATGGTCGCGACATACACGACAATGATCACCAACGAGACGACGAAGGCCCGAAATGCAACCCACTCGCCATAATACATGGCCATGACCGTAGGAATGAGCATGAATAGACCGATAATGCTCTGCATGGTGCCCGAAAGGCGTAGGATTTGTTTCCAGTTCATTCTTATCTTCCCTGTATGCTATGCGAAAATCTTTTGGACAAAGCCCAGTTCCTCGCGTCCGGCGCAAACGAGCAACGTATCGCCGACCTCGATCCGATAGGCACCGCTCGGAATAATATTGCGGCCCTCCGAAGTAGTGATGCCGGCGATGATTCCCTTGTTGCGCATGTTTATGTCCTTCAATTTCTTGCCGGCGACCGCCATTTCGGAACTGATGACGAATTCGAAGATTTCGAACCGCCCGTTGAAAAGCGAGTGCACACTCGATACATGTGCACCGCGCATATATTTCAACAGGGAATCGACGGTGGCTTCACTGACACTGATGACCGAATCGATATCGAGGTGTCTCGCAAGGCGGATGTAGTTGTTGTTGTTCTTGATCAAGGCGATGGCATAGTTGATCCCGACACGCTTCGC
>Ga0154462_125_pt1 | contig 21674 bp, 22 predicted proteins | sample RifGroC2_FD_105655 | JGI IMG/M metagenome (GOLD analysis project Ga0154462, IMG submission 105655) | Spirochaetes bacterium GWC2_52_13
AATTTCTTTCTCATATGGACTCCCTACTTTCCGTAGTGTAGTCCACCTTATTCATTTTGCAAATTGGTTCAACTCGTTGGGCTCATCATATTGAGCACATAATACCGGACCCTGCATGCCCCACCCGATTGCTTTAAATCAGTGGTATTTTCTGTTCGGGTGTTAATATTCCCTTTAAATTATTGTGGTAAAAACAAATTCTCATTCATATTGATGCATTTTCTTTTGGATAAAATCCAACATGTTCGAAAACTTAGTCTTTATTAGCTTAAACGAAGTTTCATTGAAATTACTGATTGGTAAATACATGCCCAAAGCTGCAATAAATTTATTTTGATCCATTATCGGAGCAAACATCATTACAACATGATCTTCTTCCACGATCTTTGGCTTCATAACATAATTTCTTATTGTATCGAATTCCATTTGCATAGTTTCAAGATCTTCCACACCTCGCCAGACACCTTTATCAGGCAATCCAAATTGCTCGATAAACTGGTTAAGAGTTTCATTTTCATAATGGGCAAGGATAAATCTTCCCAAACTACTTGCGTAGGCGGGGTAGCGTTGATGATGAACAACCTGCAGCCGTGTTTGAGGTTTTGACTCATGAATAATCACACGATACTGATGTTCCAACACTGCAAGAATACAAGATACTCCAACCTCCGATGCGAAACTATCCATCGCGATTGCCGCGATTCTTCGTACCAATTCCACAGTAACCTTACGTTTGGACAATTCTTGAATCTTTTGACCTATTGAATAGGAATATTTTCGTCGAGCACCCTCTTTTTCAAGAAGTCCATTTTCAACCAGTGATGAGATGATATTTGCACATGTAGACTCTCCGATCCCGGTTCCCTGTGCTATTTCAGGTAACCGAACCGGAACATTCGCTTGCGCTATGAAATCCAAAATACTTACTGCACGATCCAATACTTGTATCAATATCTACTATCCTTAGGATCTTTTATGTAACAAGATGTCCAAAATTTCTAATGCTATTCTTTGACGGATCCCGCCGTCAAACCATCGACAAGGCTCTTTTGAAAGAAGATAAAGACAATCACTGCTGGAATACTCATCAAAACCGATCCCGCCATCAGATTCCCCCAACTTATACCAAACTCCAACTTGTAGTATGATAAACCAATTGAAATGGTTTGGGTAGAAATATCTAGTGTTAGAATCAAGGCCAACAACAATTCATTCCAAGCAAGTATGAATGCATACATCGCAATTGCTCCAATCGCCGGGGCTGAAATCGGCACAATAATCCTTAAAAGGATTGTCAAAGGCCCACATCCATCAAGGATTGCAGATTCTTCGATCTCTATAGGTATTTTATCAAAGAAACCTTTCGCCAACCAAATAGTTATTGGCAATCCGATAATGATGTATACTATTATCATTCCAAGATGAGTGTTCAAAAGTCTAATATTTCTCAGAATGATAAAGAAAGGCAAAATTAACGAGACCCTGGGCAAAATCCGACTGAATAGGAACATCCCAAGAAACACACTTCGACCGCGGAACTTATACCTACTGAATCCATATGCCGCAAGTACTGCGATCACCACGGACAACACAGTCGAACTCAATGAGATTATTACGGTATTCTTGAAATACTGGATCATAGCTGGATTCTGAATTACAGTCTTATAATTATCAAAGGTGGGATTCTTCGGAATCCATTGTGGTGGGTCGGAGAAGATGACGTCAGGTTGTTTGAACGAGGTACTAAGTACCCAAAATATTGGCAAAAGGCTGTAAAGACAAATTAACAAGATGCCGAGTGTTATCAGAATCTTATAACGTAATTTTCTTTTTCTCATAAATAGTCCCTGTTTCTTTTTTGGTTAGAAAATTCCTCAGCATTAGGATCACGATAACAAAAGCCAACAAAAGTACACTTACTGCGGCTGCCTCAGAAAAGTTGAAAGCAGAGAATCCAAGTTTATAAATAAACAAACCAAGGATCTCGGTCGCACCTCCAGGACCTCCACCAGTCAAAACAAAAATGATATCAAATGTATTCCATGCATATATGATTTGCAAAGTGATTACTATCACAATGATATTTTTAATATTTGGAACAGTAATGTATCGGAACCTCTGGCTTGGAGAGGCTCCGTCGATCATCGCCGCTTCGTATTGGTCCTCAGGAATTCCCTTCAATCCAGAGAGAAGCATGATCATGAGAAATGGATACCCTTGCCAGATAGCAGCGAACAATACTGAGAAAAAGGCCATCTTTGGCTGAGACAACCAGGGTTGGACAAATTCACCTAATCCGATTTGCCTCAACAATGCATTCATCAGTCCAAAATCCGTTTGAAATATCCATTTCCAAGTATTGCCGGAAACTACCGAAGGAATGGTCCAAGGAATGAGAGCGATGATCTGGACAACTGCCCGTCCTCTGAATTTCACATTGAGAAACAATGCGACAATCATCGCCAGTGCAAACTGGAAAAATACCGTCACAACCACCCAAATCAAAGTATTTTTCAATACATTGAGAAAATCGTACCTTGCCATGACTGCTTTAAAATTCTGCAATCCTACAAAGGTCGAACTGTTACCTATGAGTTTGAAATCGGTAACAGAATATGTAAACGTCTTCCACATAGGGTATACCATCAACAAAACCAATAGAATTGTTGCCGGCAAGATGAATAAATATCCTTGATACCTAGTTTTCAAAACATTCTCCTTGAGTTATGGGAGGACCGGAAGCTTACATCTTCCAATCCTCCCTAAAAGTCTATGAGACTAATTCCCCAACATCGTGTTCCCTTGTTGGGTCATAATTCTAGCAGCTTCTTCAACTGACTTTGTTTGTCCGGTAAGGACTTTTTGCATCTCACGAATCATCATTGCACGAATTTCAACCCATCGGGGATTCAAAGGTGGAGACTTTGAATCGACTGCCGCATTCATAACCTTGACATACATGGGATCATTCCATGGGGGATTATTCGTTGCTGTAGCTCTTGCCGGCATCCTGATTGTGTATTCAGACAGAATTTCTGGCGTTGTGAACCAATCGATATACTCACGAGCCGCCTCAGGATTTTTACATGAGACAGGAATCGCATAAGCTACCCCAAACCCTTTGGATTTACCAGGGACAGGAGCAAAATCCCAATCGATGTCGGCAGCTTTTTCTTTTAGCATTGGAATGACATTCGACCCACCCATCATCATTGCTACTCTTCCGTTCAGGAAGAACTCGATATAATCCTTGTTGTCGTAGTTGACAGCTCCTGCAGGCGAAACTTTATGCTTGTTGGCTAGATCTACCCAGAATTGGAGACCCTTTATCGCACCCTGTTCGTCCAGCACCATCTTGTTGTCCCTGATTATATCTCCACCAAAAGCCCAAATCATGGGTAATACTTCAGCCTCGAAGTCAGTTGCTGCTGCGGCACTTCCGGAGATGCCGAACCCATACTGTTGATTTCCTTTCGTCAATTTAATAGCGATATCCAGAAAATCATCCCAGGTCCAGTTCTCTTTTGGATATGCTACACCTGCGGCATCAAACATGTCTTTGTTATAGAAAACACCACTCGTATCTGCTCGAAATGGAATTCCATACAGTTTTCCATCTTTGGATGCTGCGTCCCAAATCGCTCCGGAAAAATCGGATTTTTCAACATTTTCAAATGGCAACAATAGACCTTCGTTTATTAACAGTGGCAGCATATTGTTATCAACGGCAAGTATGTCCGCAGCCTGATTCCCCACGATTGACACAACATATTTCTCAACTAATCCCTCGAAAGGATACGCTTGGATATCCACCTGATTACGATGGGTTGCATTGAATGCCGCCTCAACGACAGGTGCTTGATTGTTCCACCATGACCCTTTCCATACCGTAATGGTTACTGGAGGGGCTTCCACAACTGATTCTTTTGCACCACTTGCCATCAGCATACCCAGTGCTCCAATCGTGATAATCATGCAGACCATCACAAACCTCAATCCCTTTTTTCTCATCTTCTCCTCCTGTTTCTCAGCTTCATAAGCTGTTATGATGCTTTCCAAGTCTTATATGTCCGGATTCGTACCCACCATCTTCAAATAATAATTCAAGTATTCTGGTAGTACATCTGTGAAGACCTTGGAAATCTTATCCATTTCCTGTTTATCCTTTTCTGAAATCTGGAGTGATTCGCTTGCGATATTCTCAACAACCTGTCCAGTGGTTCGTGCACCGATAATTACTCCATCGACATCGGGCCTATTGAGCACCCAATTGATTGCCAGTTGGGTTAAGGTCACTCCATATGTATTCACAAAAGGTTTCAGTTTTTCGACAGTTGAAGTTGTTCTATCCCACCACTCGGGCAAATAGAGCAACAATCCATCGGAACCGGCTCGTGCCCTTTGATCATCTCTCTCAAATCTGTAGTCCTTTGAAAATTTTCCGGTCAACAATCCACTCGCGAGCGGTCCATATGCAACAACCCTGACATCATGATAAACACAAAATGGGAATAGATATTTCTCAGCATATGTTCGCCATAACAGACTGTAACATTGCTGCAATACATCGATTTCTCCAAAACATAACGCAGTTTCCATTTGGTTCAATGAAAAGTTCGACAAACCGATTGCCCTAATCTTTCCCTCTTCCTTCAATTTCATTAGAGTACCAATCGATTCTTCGAGAGGGACTTCATTATTGGGGTAGTGCAAATAATATAGGTCGATATACGATGTTCCTAAATTACGCAGGCTTGCTTCACAAGATCTCTGTATTCCTTTCGCACTTGTATTGTGATATGAGACTTTGCTGCTGAGTACAACGTCGTCACGTATCTGGCGAACCACTTTACCCAATATTTTTTCTGCAACACCATCTCCATAGGCTTCAGCACAGTCGAAGGTGTTCACTCCGCCTTCCAATGCTGTGGACAATACAATTTCAAAGTTTCTACGCGAGTCGGCTGATTTGAAAAAATCACCTCTTGGTGAGCTTCCACCCATGATAATTGAGGAAAGTTCTATCCCGCTCGTTTTAAGTTTAAATTTTTTCATTCTTTATTCCATAATTCAATATCTCAGAGCAATATATTACTTTCATCAAAGTTATTCACTGAGTACTTCTCTATGGCAGCTTCATTAATTGAAATACCGATTCCAGGCTTGCTACTTGGAATTATATAACCATCCTGCCAGTTGAACGGTTCATCCAACAACAGGTCCAACCCGTGGGAATCCATCTTCTCAATACTTTCCTGTATGAGAAAGTTCGCACAACAAGTGTCCAATTGTATCTGTGCGGCAAAATTAACCGGACCAGCCCAGAAGTGCGGTGTAAACTGCATATGTGCGGCATCAGCAATAGCTGCAATCTTCTTTGCCTCCAGAAGACCTCCCATACCTGAGAGATCCAATTGAATTATATCGACACATTTTGATTCAATCAGTGGCATGAACTCCCATTTCGTTGCCAAGCGTTCGCCAGTTGCGATCGGAATACTCGTAGCCTTCGAAACTTTTGCGAGCGCAGTGAAGTTTTCAGGCGGTGTTGGTTCCTCGAACCATAGGGGATCATATGGTTCAAGCATTTTTGCCGCTCGAATTGCTCCGGACGAAGTGAACTGCCCATGGGTTCCGATAATAATATCGCAAACATCTCCACAGATATCCCGCAAATGACTAATAATCCGCTTTGCTCTACTCATCATTTCCAAAGGAGGTTGTCCTGCAGTCAAATTCCTTACATATGGCGAGAAGGGATCGAGTTTTATCGCTGTAAATCCCATCGCGATGCACTCCTCGGCACGTTGAACCAGAGCGTCTTCCATTTGCCAGAAATCCTCACACCATATCGCATCATTCTTTTCCGTCAGATATGTATACGTTCTGATCTTTTCGTTTACCATGCCACCAAGCAATTCATAGACAGGGCGATTGACCTCCTTTCCGATAATATCCCAACAGGCGATTTCCAGACCGCTTACTATACCCATGAGCGCCAAATCAGCATGAGAATGTCCTTGTTTCGTGAACACCCTGAGAAAGAATTTTTCAATGTCAAATGGACTTTGACCAATAAGAAACTCCTCGGCAACAGCAGAGACCATCTTCTGGTAAAGTTCAGGATTATATGAATTCCAATATATCTCGCCCCAACCTACGGAATTGTTATCGGTAACAACTTTAACGAGAAACCAGTACACACCACCTCGAGCATTGGTTCTGATCTTGATTACATAGGGTATGACTTCGGTCACTTTCATGATGGTATCTCCTTTCAATTCCTATTTTATCTTGGTTTTTATATTTGTCAATGATAATTTATAATTTTATATTTTACATAATAAAATATTAATTCTAAGAGCCATCCTCCTTGCCTCTAAAAGTAAAGAGAGGCCAGTTCCCACCCGATTGCTTTACTCCTAAGATATATGGCATGCTGAAACACCCATGAAGAAGACGATTCGAACGAAGCGCCGGGTGCCGATGCTTCTTGCAGTCCTATTGCTCACCTTCACCTCCACGCTGGCAGCCCAGGAGTTGCCCCTGTTGTTGCAGGAACGCTATATCATGGCCCACCTCGGATTCCAACGACAGTATGCCACCTCATACGAATCTCCCGACGACATATCGCTGGGATACACGATATTCAACGGGGAATTTCCCGTCATCATCCATGCCGAGGGGCCCGAACTCTCCCTCTATTCGGGAAGCCCGCTCTTTATCCCCGCGTTCCTATCGGGGGGAACAACCAACCAGATCGGATATCTCGATGCATACCGCAACTACACACCGATAGCACTGCTGTCGCTCGGATGGCGCCACGACCTGCTGAAAACCGGCAATTTGGCCAACGATGGATTCTTCGCCTCATGGGGCTGGCGTGCCGGCATCCTTTCGGGAGGCCTGGGCTACCATTTCGCCCACGAACGGCCCGTCGGATACCTGGGGGCATCACTGGATAATGTGGGCATCAGCCTTTCGGCATCACCCGTGAATCTCAAGGCGACACTCACCTACCGTACTGAGAAATCCTGGAGCATAAGCACTTCCGTGGAACTGGATGAAGACGGACGGGCGAGTTTTGGCGTGGGATTCGGCCTATCGCGCAAGGACTACGCCGCCGAAGCCATTTTCACCGACGACTGGAACCTGTCGGTCGCCCACCGGGGCTCCATGTTGAATGCCCCCGAAAATACCCATTCGGCATTCGAATGGGCACTCGGGCAACCCCACTTTGTCGCAATCGAAACCGATATACAATTGACCTCCGATGGTAAATTCCTCTTGATCCACGATCCGATCCTGCTCCGATACAGCCATGGTTTCGATATGGTCAGGAATTTGACCAGCGAAGAGTTGAGATCACTCGATATGGGATCCTGGTTCTCCCCCGATTTCGCCGGAGCCCAAGTACTGGACCTGGCCCAATTGGGTGAGATCAGCAACGCAAATCCGGATGTCTACTGGCTGCTCGAGTTGAAGAACCTCATCTGGACCCGGGAGGAAGCCACGCGGTTCCTCAAGGAAATCGACGAAGCTTTCGACCATCCGGAAAAGATCGGCTTCTATACCGTCACCCTGGAGATGATGGAGTTGATGCAATCACTCACCGACCGTCCCGTGGGAATCCAGCTCGATACGGTCAAGATGATGTTCTACTACAGCGACCACCTCATGCCGCTGGTGAAAGCCGAGTATCGCCCGCTGGTGCGGAACGCCGACTTCTTTACGCTGTTATCCTCCAAATTCGACAGGCAGGAACAGTTGATCGAGCTTTCCGAGGAGTTGGGAATACCGGTGATGCTGTGGAATTTCCACGATGTGATTGCCGGCTATGTTCCCAGGGACCTGCGCCACTACCCCCTCGGCATGCCCAAGATGCTCGACGGCGCCTTGTTCAAGGAGTAGTCCTTCCCCTCCGGATATCCGCTGTTCGCGCATCAACTGGACAAACCGGTTCCATTTGGGCATAGTGGGTATACACAAGGAGTCGACATGTGGGGCAAAAAGACGAAACAACCTCAAGGATCACCACTTGAATCCATACCATTCACAACCGTTGAAGGCCACCAGGCTACACAACCGTTGACCGTATTCGCGCTGAGTACCTGCGGTTTCTGCCGACGGGCGATCACCTTCCTCAACGACAGCGGTGTTGCCTACCGGTATGTCTATATGGACAAACTGGACAAGCCGTCGCAGGATGCAGTCCGTGCATATGTGAAGCAAACCTTCCATACGATGCTTTCCTATCCGTTCCTCTGCATCGGGGAAGACGATTACCTCACGGGCTTCATCAGGGCCTCGTGGGAAAAGGAGCTGGGCAATGGGTGATGCCAAAACGATCGATGTCGGTCAATTCGTGCACAATGTGGCGAAAAACAAGGGATGGAGCCTCAACGGCGATACCGAATTCCTCCAATCCCTGGTAGAGGGCCTGGAGATGAACCTCCAACGGTTGGGATATCTGCAATGCCCCTGCCGCCTCTCCTGGGATGATCGGGAAAAGGACAAGGACATACTCTGTCCGTGTGTCTACGCCGCCGACGATATCGCCGAATACGGGCACTGCTTCTGCTCGCTTTTCCTCTCGCCCGAATTCGCCGCATTGGGAACAGAACCGGTGAGCATACCGGAACGACGCCCCGAGAACTTGTTTCCCTGACGGGTTTCCTGCCGGTGGTTGGTGGTTCCCGGGTGATGCCTTCCCGATGCCTCCACCGGCATCGGGTGTACGTTCGGTGTGGCTACTGGTTCACGAACAAAGCCATGGCCGTGCGCAGTTGTTCCAGCTTCTTTTCCAACGCCTTGATATTCAGGTTCACATTCACGATATCGCGGCCCAGTTGCAGGAAGTCTTCCGATGAATCGTACCCGGCCATGCGGACCAGTTCATCCAATGAACGGTAGACTCCGTTGAAATCGCGGACCAGCGTGTCCACATCAGCCTTGATCCGTGCAACTTCCTCGTCTTTCGCGTACCTGTCCAGGCTGCCTTCTATGGTCGCCACAGTGTTTTCCAACACGACAACCCGCTCGGAAATTCCCTGCAGTTCTTGCGCGAACACCGCGGACGGTACATATTCGGCCTGTTTCTGTTTCAGACCGGCGACTTCCGCCTCCAACTGCTCCAACTTGGATTGGTTTGCCATCCTGTATGTTTCGAATTCTTCTAGCGCAACGGTGGAAGTACACGACGAGAACAAGAGAACGACAACAACAATCAGCAAGGCCCCCATTGTTACCTTCTTCATGCGTAGCCCCCTACACAAATCATTATACGATATGATTCCATACTACATTCCCCTACGCTCGAGGGCAACAAGAAAAGCACATTTCGTCACAACCGATGCCGACGTTCAACAGTGTTTGCCAGAAACCGCATCGTATGTACCCTGCGATGCCAGCTTACCGGATATATGATATACTTACTCCATGAGCCCCAACCCTCTTGAAATGCAGGCAATAGTGAACGGTACAGTATTGACCATGGACGACCGGTGGACCAGCTACGATTGTGGAATGGTTATTGTCGCAGGTACCACCATAAGGGAAGTAGGCCCGTTCGACCAGGTGCGCCTGGATCAACTTGGGATTCCAAAAGAACATATCATCGATGCCGATGGAGGCATCATCATCCCCGGATTCGTGAATACACATACGCATATAGGCATGTCGTTGTTCAGGGGAATAGCGGACGACACCGCGAATCGATTGAAACGGGTAATCTTCCCCCTCGAGCGGAAATTTACCACCCCGGAAGTCGTATATACCGCATCGTTGCACTCTTTGACCGAGATGATCCTTGGTGGAACCACTTGTTTTGCGGACATGTACTACTTCGCGACTCAAACGGCCCGAGCAGTACAGGAATCGGGCATACGTGGTGTCATAGGACAATCGGTCGCAACCTATGGGGGTCCCGACGCACCCGATTTCCCCACTTCAATCGAACTGGTCCACCGGTTGGACAACCTGTTGAAAGGTAATGATAGGGTCATGGCGGCAATCGCCCCCCATGCTCCCTACTCCCTCACCAAACAGGAATTGCTGCAATGTGCCGAGATACATTCCGATCGGGATATCAGGATACTCAGCCACCTCGCGGAAATGCCCTTCGAGGAAAGCTACACGGACGAGCATTACCACATGCGCCCCATCCCCTTCTATCGTCAGTGCAACCTGCTGGGTTCAAGAACAACCATGGCCCACTGCATCTTCGCCGACGGGAACGACCAGCGACTCCTGGTGGAAACCGGAACCGGCATTGCCCACAACCCCTCGGCGAACAGCAAGAGCGGCAAGGGTATCGCTCCTGCATACGATCTGATTACCAAAGGAGCCCGGCTCGGATTGGGCACCGATGGTCCCATGAGTGGGAATACCATGGACATGGTACATATACTCGACATTACCGCCAAATTCCAGAAAGTCCTCAAAAAAGACCCTACAATCATGACTCCAAGGGATGTGTTGCGGGCAGCAACGAGGGGAGGCGCTGAGGCGCTGCACCTCGAGAAGTCAATAGGGACGCTGGAACGCGGAAAGCTAGCCGATATCGTCATCGTCAGTACCGACAGTCCTGCCATGTTCCCACTCTACGATCCCTATGCGGCAATCGTCTACGCAGCCTCGCCTGCAGATATCGCCATGACCATGGTCGATGGCAAGCAGTTGATGTATCGGAGAAAACTGCATACATTGGATCCCCAAGCGATACGTATCCAGGCAGCGGATATGGTCTCCCATATTCGTCACGATATGCACGAATTCCTCCAGTGATCTGCACCAGCATTGACTTGTAACCGAGCCGACGCGAACGAAGGCCATTTGTTCGATAGGCCCAAGAAAAGCAACGGTTAGTATGGCACAGATCACCAGGACTCAGATACCGAGGACTGCTTCCCTGAGCAATCGGGCAGCGTCCAACAGTTCATCCAACACCAGGTATTCCCGATTGGTGTGTATATGATGCATGCCCATGCCGAATACAATGGTGGGAATACCCAAACCATTGAGCATATTGGCATCACCACCCCCAGCCGAACGCAACAGATCGGCTTCATAACCCAAAATCTTGCAAGCACGTGCAAATCGCCTGACTACTGGAGCATCTTCATCGATCGCGTACCCGGCATAGACAGATTCCCATGTGACATCGACCGAGAATCCATCCCGTCGATTGAATTGGGAACACAACGAGTTTACCAATGCAGTGCAGGCTCGGAAACTTTCGGGGGAAAAGCTGCGCAATTCGCCCGTAAAGGTGACAAGGTCCGGCACCACATTGGTTTGAAGTCCTCCTTCGATCGTGCCGACATTCATCGTCGTCAAAGGATCAACCTGTCCCTGGGGTAGCTGGAGAACCATCTCGGAGGCCAACCTGATCGCGTTGCGTCCCAAGAGTGGTTCAAGCGCCGCATGTGCGGCCCTTCCATGCACATGGCACGTGAAGCGGGCTTTCTGTGGAGCAGAAACGATCGCAGTACCGACAGGAGTCTCGCCATCGAGGTTGAAGGCGACCGACGAGGAGAACTGTGCGTGTGTCAGTTTGCTTGCCCCCAGGCATCCGAGTTCCTCCTGGACCGTGAACACGACTTCCAGCGATTGGCGGCGTTCAGCATCGCCAAGGCATAGGTCGATGATTTCCAAGGCAAGGGCGATACCCGCCCGATCGTCGCCCCCAAGTATGGAGGTACCGTCTGTACGGAGTTCTCCTTGCTGTTCCACAATAACCGGTTTACCCGGATCCAACGGCACGGTATCCATATGTGTGCACAATAGAAGCGGATTGGAAGCTCCAGGCACCCGCATGAGTATATTCGCGGTATCTCCACCCGAAGGAATTGAAAATTCAGGCATCTCTTCCCACGTCAGTCCCTGAACCTCACGCACGGAAAAGAACGAATGCAGGTAATCACGAATTGCCCGCTCGGACCGGGAAGGCGCACGGATGGCACAAAGCTCACGGACCCGTGCGTACAGACGCTCGGAATCGACCATTGGAATCGGCATCAAAATACGTGGGCTCCATTGTCATGGAGACGCACAACCGCGTCCAATGCCGCCTGTATCACCAGCTTCTCACCTTGCCGATACAGCTGTTCCTTCTCTTCGATTGTCGGTTGCTCTTCCAACCAGATATTCGAATCTGTGGAAACCACGGCTCCGGTCTTCACCCCCCGGTAACTTCCGACGATGAACAAGGTGGCGGCTTCCTGCTCAGCCGCAAGAACTCCGCTGCCGGTAAGCAACGTGTTCAACTGCTGGTCCTGGATATAGTAAGCATCCCGACAAAACCCGATACCCGCACGATACGGGACAGCTGCCGCACGCAAGGAATCCACCAAGGCGTTGGTGACATCCAGATCGGCAACCGCAGGAAATTCAGGTGGTAGATAGGCTTTGGAAGTCCCCTCTCCACGATAGGTGGCGGTTATCACCACAGGAGTCCCAATCGGAATCGTCTTTTGACGCCCCCCTGCCGAACCCACGCGGATAAAGACCTTCGCTCCGAGTTTGATCAACTCTTCGAATGCGATCGAAGCGGCGGGACCTCCGATTCCGGAGGAACAGACTGTCAGGGGAACTCCCTTGTAGATACCGGTGTAGACAATGTACTCCCGATTCTCAGCCAACAAATCGGCCGAATCCATCAACTGGACAATCCGTTTGACACGACCGGGATCTCCCGGTGTAATCACATACGGTGCGATATCGCCTTCGGCGCATCTGATATGTTTGAGCACAACATTACCCGTAAGCTTCCGTTCCATCGTCACACCCCTCTCTCCACAATCAATTTTTCCGGTGGGATACTGAACACCGTACGCTCCACTCCATCGGCAACCGGCTTCCCCACAACAACCGCCCGCAGCGCATGGGTGCCGAGATGCATCGCATATTGGGTCGTATTGCCCTGGTAGTTCGAGAAGTCGATCCCCACCTCCATGGCATTCGCTCCCGGTACCGCACCGATCAATGTATCGTCGGGCCGGAAGAACAGCGAGACCTTCTTCCCCTCATCCGCTTTCGAGAGATTGGGTGATGGACGCCTGCTGACGAATTGTACCCCGTGCACATCCACGAGAACGCCCTTTGGTCCCAATTCCAAAAGAGTGCCATCTACATGGTTGTCGAATCCGACAAACCGGGCGACAAATGGCGTCGCAGGAGATTCGTAGATCTGTTCAGGAGTTCCTGTCTGCTCGATCAAACCTTCGTTCATTACGATTATGCGGGAAGAGAGGCTCATCGCCTCGATCTGGTCGTGGGTCACATAGATCATGGTGATTCCCAGCTGATGTTGCAGTCGGCTCAACTCGGCGCGCATCTCGTCACGCAACTTTGCATCGAGATTCGACAACGGCTCATCCAACAACAAAAGCTCCGGTTGGATTACGATCGAACGGGCCAATGCGACACGTTGCCGTTGCCCACCCGACAATTGTGCGGGAAACCGACTTTCGAATCCTTTCAAGGATACAAGTTTCAAGACCTCGGCCACGCGTTTCGCAATTTCCGGCTTTTCGACCTTCCGTCGACGCAAACCGTACGCGACATTGTCGAATACGGTCAAGTGGGGAAACAATGCATAATTCTGGAACACCAACCCGATATTCCGCTTGTTGGGTGGTACATTGGTATAATCCTTGCCGCCAATGGTGACCGCCCCCTGCTCCGCCATGATGAATCCGGCGATTGTCCGTAAGGTCGTCGTCTTTCCACATCCGGAAGGACCAAGAAGGGAAACGAGTTCACCCTGCTCCACCGAAAGGTTGAAATTCTTGAGGATCGGTTTCCCCTTCTCATATCCGGCATCGATACCGTTCAGTTCGATGAATGCCATGGTTGCGTTCTCCCTTTATACATACTTCGAGATGCCCAGCAGCTTCTCAGCACTTTGCACCACGATGACAGTCAATACGATGATGATGCTCGACAAGGCCGATATGGTCGGATCGTAATAGTACTCCATGTAACTCAGCATCTGGATGGGCAATGTCGCTACCCCCGGGCCGGTCAGGAACAGGGATACCGGAACATTGTTGAACGAGGTGATGAAAGCCAAAATGAACGCAGCAACCAACCCCGACTGGATATTCGGCAGCACTACCGCAAAAAACGCATGCAAGGGTGTCGACCCCAAACTGATCGCAGCCTGCTCGATATCACCTTCGAAGTTACGCAGGCTCGAGGAGACTACACGCACGGTATAGGGAAACAGAATCGCGGTATGGCCAAGATATAATCCGATTCCGATAGGAATATTGGACACATAGACGAAGAATCGCAGCAGGGAAAAGCCAATCACCATTCCCGGCACGATCGCAGGAGAGGAAAACAGCAGTTCCAACGCGTTCTTACCACGATAATTGAACCGGATGTTTGCATAGGCGACCGGAACACCGAGTATGAGAGCCGTCGCCGTCGCGGCTAAACCTGTCTTGAGGCTCACCCAGAACGTCGTACGGAACATTTCGATATTCAACGCTTTTGTATACCACGCCAAGGTGAATCCTTTGGGGGGAAAGCGCATGATCGAATCGCTGCTGAACGATGTGAGGAAAATCATGATGAACGGGCCGATCAGGAAAATGAATACCAACGCGGTGATAAGGATGAGTATCTTTGAATTTTTCATACCTGGTTCCTCGGTCTGAATCGTCTCATGACCGTATGCAAGACCAATGTCGTCAGGATCATTACCACAGCGATGACAGTCGCGGCTTCCCAGTTCATGAGCACCAGGGCTTGTTGGCGCATCAAGGTGGCCAAGGTAAGTACCTTCGCACCTCCAAGGATCGCCGGTGTGACATAGGCGGTGATGCAACCGGTGAAGACCAAGGTGACCCCCATGATCAAACCATCGAAGGATAGCGGCACAATCACACGAAAAAAGGTCCCCACCTTGTTGGAACCGAGACTTAGCGCAGCCTCCTCCACTTCGTTGGGAACATTCTCCAACGCACTGACCAAATTCAGTACCATGATGGGTAGGAACAATTGCAGCAAACCGATGATAATTGCCCCTTCGGTGTAGAGCATGCGAATCGGTTCCTTCGTCATGCCCAGTACCGACAGGGTCTGGTTTACGATCCCATATCGCCCGAGGATGACTATCCATGCATAGGTCCTTGCCACCGGACTGGTCATGAGCGGAAGAATTACCAGCGACATGAGCATCGCTTTTCGAGATGGTTTGAGCTTCATCATCAGGTATGCCGTGGGATACCCGGCGAACACAGCGATGACAGTGACAACCAGGGCCATCTTCAAGGTCCTCACATAGACGTTCTGGAATTGCTCATCAACCAGCACCGCCATATACCGGGCGGCAGTCACAACTCCGTCGTCTCCGACAAAACTCTCCGAAAGAACAAAGAGCAATGGAACAAGGAAGAACGCAAGGAGGAAGAGGCTCCCCGCTCCGAGCAGCATGACCAAAGATTTCTGTTGGGATTTGAGGCGCATTGGATCCCCCATCTGGTACATAAAAGATTACTGGCCGACCGGGTTCGCCCCGTGGTCGGCCAGAAGGATGACCGTCTGTTATTTCGAAAAAATCTTGTTCCAGCGTGCTATCCAATCGGCTTGCAGAGCCGCAGTGTCCCCTTCATCGAAGAAATGGAGTTTGGCGATCAATTCGTCACCATAGGTGAGATTCTCACCGATTTCCGCAGGCAGCTTCACCCCGGTATGGACCGGAGAATCGACCAAATCCATTGCTTCGGCCATTTGTACCTCGTAGGAGAGCAAGTGATCGATGAACAAGTGGGCCAGGTCTTCATTTTTGGTTCCCTTCACTACACTGGCGACACTGAACGAGCCTACCAGGCCTTCTTCGGGAATCACCGAGGCGACAGGAAATCCGGATGCTTTGATATTGCCCCAGGAAAAGCTTGTATATGGAGCCGCATACACTTCTTCCTGGATAACCAATGCATTGAGTTCGGAAGAGTTGTTGTAGGCAGTCACCAGGGATGGTGCCAGTTCGGCAATCTTCTGCCACCCGACTTCCGTATTCGAGAAGTCGCCGCCCCAAGCTTTGCTCAACATATAGACGATTGCAGGTCCATAGGTGGTTGTGATGCCGGGAATAGAGAGGAAACCTTTCAACTCGGTACGGGAAAGGTCTTTCCATGAAGTGAGCGGTGCGACTTTGTCGGTGCGGTAGAATAGTCCCAGGTGCTGTATGGTATACCCGACTGCGTATCGTCCGCCGAGCGGATCCTTCGCCGGTTCGATGATATTGGCCAAGTTGGGAATCTTTGCAGGATCGTAGGGCTGGATCAAGCCTTGCTTCATTGCTTCATATGCCCAGGTTCCCGCAAAATATGCCACATCGACAATCGGGTTCTCCTTTCGGGCAGCCAGTTTTGTGAAACGGTCGGAGTTGTTCCCCGTCTCTGTGACGATCTTCACACCGTAAGTGTCTTCAAACGGTTTGAGGACATTCTTGACCAGCAGATCCATGTTGTAACCCCACATGGAAATGGTCAAGGTCTGGCCCTTGTAGGGCATATCGGCGGTAGCCGCCGCTTCCTTTCCTCCTTGTGCGAATACCGGCTGCAAGCACAGCACAGCGACAAGGACAACGATGAAACCCATTACACTACGTTTTCCCATGATTCCCTCCAGAGAATTCTCAAACCGGCTATCCAAAGCCCCCGAATCATAGTCATAAACCAACCAAATCTGGTTAACCGTTTGATGTATTTTCCTTTACTATAATTGCACATTCATCTCCTGTCAATCCGACAGTTTCCCTATTATCTAGCTTTTCAATGACCAATAATGCATTAACAAGTTGTTGACTTACCAAGAAAAACGGGCTATAAATTGATAAAACGTTTAACTTATCGGACAAAAATATATGAGTAGTATCAGAGAAATCGCTGCCCTCGCAGGGCTCTCCCCCGCCTCCGTTTCACTCTATCTCAATGACAAGAGCACCACACGTGTCGGTCCAGCCGCCAAGGAACGGATCGATGCCGCAGTAAAGAAATTGCATTATCACAAGAATATATTCGCCAGTACGCTATCCACACAAGAGTCGAAATTGATCGGCATCATCATCCCGTCCCTGATGCCCCTGTTCGGCAATGAATACACCAATACCTTGCTGACAGGAGTGCAATCCCAACTGTCTGAACGGGGGTACGGAATGCTGTTCTTTCCATCGAATGCCCATACTTCGGTCGAAATCGTCGAGGAACAGATCCACCGCAGCTCCGGTTGTGACGGGTACGTCCTCTTCAGCACTGGGTTTTGCACCCAAACCCAAGTCGAGAAGAACATCCTCGAGTTGCAGAAGACCGACAAACCGTTCGTGACTCTCAATATACCGGAAATGGATTCGGCAATACGTCAAGTCCTGATCCGCGACCTGGAGGTTTGCTCGGGTACAAGGTACCTGCTCGAACGGGGACACAAGCGTATCGGGCTGGTCCTCGGTCGTACAGGAGGCGTGCATGCGAAGAAATTGTATGCGGACCACAGGGATATCCTCGAAGAATCGGGTATCCCATTCGATCCACAAACGGTCGTTTACGGAGAGTACTCGGCGGAGCAATCCTATACGATGGTCAAGAAATTGTTGAAGCAGCATCCCGAACTGACCGCATTGAATTGTATGAGCGATATCATGGCTGCCAGTGCCCTGCTGGTTGCCCAGGATCTCGGGCTATCAGTACCGGAGGAACTCTCGATCATCGGACGAAACAATTCGTTGCATGCCCGACTCGCATCACCTAGCATCACCACCGTCGACTTGCACATCGAGGAAGCCGGGAAAAGCGCGGCGCATCTGCTTCTCGAGGCGATCGCCGGGAGTACAGGGGGACAGAAAATCATCATTTCCGGTACGTTCATCGAACGGGAAACCGTACGAACCCTGCAGTGAGGACCAGTCATGCATGTTGACACATTGATTACCGATGCCCGTATCTACAATCCCTATATCAAAAAGTGGCAGGTTGCCGATATAGCATTGCTCAACGGCAAGATATTCCATGTCGGAGATTGCGTATCGCAGGGCCTGACCGCCACCGAGACCATCGCATGCCATGGAGCACCGGTCATTCCCGGACTCATCGATATCCACCTGCATATTGAGAGCTCGTTATGCACACCATACACCTTTGCACAGGCTGTTTTGCCACATGGAATCACCACGGTAGTGGCAGAACATCATGAAATGGCAAATATATTCGGGCGTGCGGGAATAGAGGTCATGGTCGCTGCATCCAAACATGCTCCGATAGACATATTCCACGGTATCCCCAGCTCTGTTCCATCGACCAATACCAAATTGGAGACGACCGGAGGAACCATCGACGCTTCCGATTTGCCTGCGTTGGTCGGGCCTGAACATCCAAAGGTGATCTGTCTTGGTGAAGTCATGAATTTCAGTACGCTGTTGGAACGATTCGAAGAACTTGTCGGGAATCCATCCGCTGTTGACTCAGCCGGAATGATCGACTACCTGCGCACCCACCACCCCCTGATGCCGATCGAGGGGCATTGCCCATCCATCAAGGGGTTGGACCTTTCCAAATTGCTCTACCTGGGTGTGGATTCCGATCATTGCAAACAAGATATCGAGGGAATGCGACAACGCTTCACCAACGGCATGTTTGTAGAAATACAGGGAAAGTCGGTCGATGTGGAAATCATCAGCTACCTGCAGGAACATGATGTCGAGGGACTGTGGGCATTTGTTACCGACGACGTCCCCCCCGACCTGCTGATACGGCAAGGCCACTTGGATCAGGTGGTTCGCCAGGCGCTTCAGTGCGGCTTGTCGTTGGAGAAGGCAATTGTCGCCTCCAGTTTCGCGCCTGCGCAACGGATGGGTTTTCGTGACCGGGGTGCAATCGCACCGGGAAAAATCGCCGATCTATTGATCTTGGCCGACGATTCGTCCGAATTCAAAATCCGTGAAGTCTTCAAACGTGGCAAACGTGCCCAAGAGTGCCTTGCGGTGGCAAGACCCTATGCGTTTCCCGAGAGATTCAAGCACAGCATCACCCTGGTGCGAACAACCGACCTTTCCCCCATATTCACGGTCGCTGTCCCCAAAGACACCGTTCAGGCTTTGGTGATGCACAAACTGGAGGACAGCACCTACACCGAAGCCGTTCACCGTACGTTCGAACAAATTGAGGGAGTTGCCATATGGGAACAGGAAGGGCAACGTGTAAATCTGGTAGTGGTAATAAATCGCTATACCAAAAAACTTACATATGCCCAAGGTTTTTGCGATGGGGATGTGTTGACCAACGGAGCCTACTGCAGTACCTATGCCCACGACCATCACAATATATTGGTAATCGGGGACAATACCGCGGACATGCGTATCGCACTCGACTGGGTCCTTTCTCGGGAAGGAGGTATTTGTACCGCATCCAAGGGAACGATCACCGCAACTATTCCTTTACCTATCGGAGGTATCCTGTCCGAAGCCCCGATGGTTGAATTGGGACAGGACGTCATACATATACAGGATGAATTGCATCGGTTGGGCATGCGCCACCCGAACCCACTCATGTCGTTGAGTACTATCACACTACCGGTCAGTCCGGCAATAAAGATTACCGACAAAGGGTTGATCGATGTCGCCACGGCATCGTTGGTGCCACTGTTCTCCAAGGCAGAAGGGAGCAACCACCGGCAATGACAGAAGGGGTCGACCTGTGGTAGTCTCTCCGCATGGAAATCCCACAAGCATGTCCCCTGTGCACCCATGACTCCCACCCTCTCGATCCTACCGCGAAGCGCAGATATTTCCAGTGCCCCAATTGTGGGGGAATCTTCCTGGCACGCGAGCTGCTGCTTTCTCCCGATGCCGAACTGCGCGAGTACCACACCCACAACAACGATATCACCGACATCCGCTACCAGAAGTTCGTCAGTCCATTGGTCGAACTCATCGGTTCGCGTCACAACAACGGGCAAAGAGGGCTGGACTTCGGTGCCGGTCCCGGGCCGGTGGTCGCCCACATGCTGGGCAAGCTGGGCTACGGTATCGACTTGTATGATCCGTTCTTCCATCCCGACGAAACAATATTCGCTAATAGCTACGATTTCATCTTCTGTTGCGAGGTGATCGAACACTTCAACACCCCTGGCATCACTTTTGCCACCCTTGGCAACCTCTTGGCCGCAGGTGGATCGCTCTACTGTCGCACAACCTTATATAGAAACGATATAGATTTCTCAACTTGGTTCTACAAGAAGGAAGACACCCACGTCTTCTTCTACCAACGCAAGACGATCGAGTGGATCGCCAAGCACCTGCTGCATTGCGACTTCACCATCCTCAACGACAACATCTTTTATTTCACTTCGTGAAGGTACCAGGTACGCGTTTACGTTTTTGTATACAAAATTAAAAAATGGTGCCAGGCACTTTAATTAATTAATCCATTTTAATTCTTATTAATAGTTATTATCATATAATATCATTTTTTATTGTTTAACAATGTATACAATTAGATTTACATCATATTAACTATTTTTTCATTGTTTTTTAATAGTAATTATTGGTAATTATTATTTTAATTAGTTTATTAATAGATTTTGTTGTTAATTGACTTCTATTGATTGACAATAGGCAAGTCCTAGGATAGTATTGCAGTCAAGGAGAGGTCTTTGAATGTATCGGACTTCTTCCAGAGCTTTTCATTACCTGTGCTGTATTCGGGTGGGTAGTCAATCGCCAAACAACTGACGACCAACCGTGTTTTCTGCAGCGGCCAGGACCCTTGCAAAGTATACCTTGGCACTCCTTCCATCAGGAACAAGGAACCTCCGCCCTTCCCCGTAAGACATACAATCCTGTGGATGCCGAGCCCTCGCTACCCAGACTATCGCTTGGGCACAGAAAATAGCCATTAGGCATGTGAATCGTAGCACTGCCGCCAAGAAGCCATCCCAAAAGTGGTCCCTGGTGTTGGAGAGGCCTCTTGCCGGTGAAATGGCGGGTACTCGTACACATGGATTTCGCCTACTTGCAAAAGCCCGGACGGCAAGCACGATGTATCGGGCAATGTTTGATAACGAGCGAACTAAGGTTTGCAAAAAAGTCAGTGATGACAGAATGGAAAATTTTAACCGCTAAGGAAGCATGGTATGAAAAGAGCCTTACCCAGCAAAGAGACAGTATCTTTCATAGTTGCTTTAAAAGTAAGAAACGTTGTGAATCCCACCCTACCGAAGGGAAAGGAGGCATTGAAGTCCCCTCGCGGCTTCAAGTTTGTGATCTGATAGGAGTGTAACACTATGCTCCTCCATTACTTCACTAGGAATCAGGAGGATTTCAATGAGTACAAGAAAACATTTCAAAAAGTATCTATTTCTTATAGCCCTAATCGGCTTTCTGGTGGTTTTTACCGGATGTCAGGATGACATTTCCCCACCAGCAGATATTAGTGTAACAGACATCACCGTCACAGGAGCAGGTGATGCGATTACTGTTGCCAATGGTTCAACACTACAAATGAGTACTGCTGAACTGCCGACCGATGCAACCGACACGAGTGTGACTTGGTCAGTTGAAGCCGGAACCGGAACAGCAACTATCAGTGCGACAGGTCTGCTCACAGGAACAGGCATCGGGACCGTCACCGTCAAGGCGACCGCCAATGATGGTTCAGCTATTGTGGGAG
>Ga0154462_119_pt2 | contig 20473 bp, 14 predicted proteins | sample RifGroC2_FD_105655 | JGI IMG/M metagenome (GOLD analysis project Ga0154462, IMG submission 105655) | Spirochaetes bacterium GWC2_52_13
GATCGTGCATGTCGAGCTTGAGGAACGCGAAACGGTTGTTGTCGAGTAGTCCCGGGGCCGTATCGGTAGCCATGAGGGCCGCCTCGATGGGAATCGTCCCGGAGCCGCAGAACGGATCGAGCAACAGGGCTGGTGCGCCGTCAAGCACTGTCTTGTACCAATCGCTTCGAACCAATACCGCAGAGGCGAGGTTTTCCTTGAGGACCGCACCGGTATCGCCTTCACGGTAGCCTCGCTTGTGCAACGACTTGCCCGAGAAATCGAGATACCAGGTGACCGCATCGTGTTCGAAGTGGACATGGAACGTCACATCGGGATTGTCGAATTCGACCGTCGGGCGCTCGCCCTCATGACGCTCCTTGAGCCGATCCACAATGGCATCCTTGAGTCTGATTGCCCCGAACGTGGTCTTCTTCAACCACGGACAGTTCATGGCGGTTACCGTGACGGTGAACGTCTTCGTCGGATCAAGCCAGGTTTCCCAAGGTATTTGCATGGAGGACTCGTAGAATTCATCGGGACCGAACAACTCGTCATCCTGGGCTATGCCCAGCATGAGACGGGTCGAGATCCGTGTCTGCAAACAAAAGCGGTAGGCGGTGGCGAGGTCTGCCTCGAACTCCACACCGGCATTGACCAGATGAACTTCGGTAGCGCCGGCATCTTTTGCCTCTTGGGCGACCATGTCGTTCTGGTTGGCGGCAGCAGCCGCAAAGTATATCATAAGGACTCCTTACTGCAATAATGTGTCCAATTCATCTTTTCCGAAGGGATACACGGACCCGCAATTGAAACAATGCAGTTCCAAGGGGAACGGACCCTCTGCCAGGATAGCTGTCCTTTCATCCTGCGGAAGTGATCGGAGATAATCGGCGAACCGTTTGCGGTCGCACGGACATGAGAATCCATACGGCAAATGTTCCAGATGACGCGGATCGGAAGCGGCGAACACCTCTTCCACGAAGTCCGCTCCGGACTTTCCTTCCGACAGGAATTTTCCAAGCGAAGGCATGTTCGCACAGGTCATTTCCAGTTCTTCCAGTTGGGCATCGTCCGAACCGGGCAGATTCTGAAGGAACAAACCGCCGGCACCCACCACACGACCTTCCCGGTCGAATTGGATGCTCAGTGAAACCACCGAGGGGGTCTGTTCGGAAATTAGGAAATATTCGGCCAAATCCTTGGCGATACTGCCGTGTTGGAGCATCACCTGGCCAGTGAACGGAGACTTCTTTCCTTCCAGCAATTTCGTCACGGTAAGGAAACCGGGGCCGAAGAACGGGGAGAGGTCGAAACTTTCCAGGGGTTTGTCGATGGGAATGGGGACTTCCTTCAAATATCCCCTTACTGCGCCGATAGCCCAGGCTTCGATATAGACACCCTTGATCGGGCCCCCGCATTCTATGGATAGTTGCACCCGGTCGTCACCTTTTACTGTCGACGCCAACAGGCCGCCGGCCAGATAGCCATGGCCGAGTACCAAGGTTTCAAGGATCCCCAGATTGTGGTTTGCACGCATCTGGTTTACTACTCCTGTTCCCTGGAGCACAACCGCACGGATCGAACCGTCGTTCAGCAGGAAAACATCCCTTCCATCTTCAGGAAGGGATTGTATATGGGAACGTAAGAAATCATCTTCAATAGGTTTGCGAATCATAGTGGTATAGATTACGCAACAACACCATTTTGTGCAAGCGTTTGGAACTCGTCTCCGTCGATAACTTCTTTCTCCAAGAGAATTGCCGTTATTTTTTCCAAGACTTCCCGATTTTTCCCCAACTTCTCCAGGACAGTCTTGTAGCGCTCGTTCACAATTCGTGCCGTCTCACTATCTATGTATTCTTGGGCGACTTCCGAATATTCACGGGCTCCACCCAACCCTTGGCTGGTCGTGGATGGTAGCGTTATGTTCCTGTAGCGCTCGCTCATACCGAATTCGGTGATCATACGGCGTACCATGTCGCTTGCCCGGCTGATATCGTTTCCCGCACCGGTGGAAATCTCTCCGAAAATTAGTTCTTCGGCAGCCCTGCCTCCCATGAGTGTATCGATATTTCCAAGCAGCTCGCTTTCGCTCATGAGGAACCGGTCCTCTGTGGGATACTGCAATGTATATCCGAGCGCTCCAAGCCCACGGGGAATGATCGATATCTTCGAAACGGGAGGCGCACCAATTGTGGTATAGGCGGTGAGCGCATGACCCGTCTCATGGTATGCGACCTTCTTGCGTTCGTCATCGGTCAGGATCCTGCTTTTGCGTTGCAAGCCGGCGACAGATTTCTCGATCGCTTCCTCGAAGTCGGATTGGTTGACGGTCTTTCTTCCGGAACGGACGGCCATGAGTGCCGCCTCGTTTGCGATATTCGCAAGGTCGGCTCCGGCTAGGCCAGCGGCAGACTGTGCGATTTTGCGCAAGTCTACGCCATCGGCTATCTTGATTCCCTTCGTATGGATCTTCAGGATTGCCAAGCGCCCATCCAGATCAGGTTTGTCCACCAGGACCTGGCGGTCGAAACGACCCGGCCTCAACAAGGCCTGGTCAAGGATTTCGGGGCGGTTGGTTGCAGCGATAATGATGACCCCGGTGCGCGAGTCGAACCCATCCATCTCGACCAACAGCTGGTTGAGCGTCTGTTCGCGCTCGTCGTTGCCACCGAAGCCGGCCTGGCTTCTGGTACGGCCGATCGCGTCTATCTCATCGATGAATATGATACAGGGTGATTTTTCCCTTGCCTGCCTGAACAGGTCACGTACACGGGCCGCACCGACACCGACGAACATCTCGACAAAGTCTGCGCCACTCATACGGAAGAAGGGAACCCCCGCTTCACCGGCCACAGCCTTTGCCAACAGGGTCTTTCCGGTTCCAGGAGGACCGACCAGCAGAACTCCCTTGGGAATCTTGCCTCCGATTTCCGTATACTTGTCCGGATTCTTCAGGAAGTCGACCACCTCCTCCAACTCGAGTTTGCTCTCATCCGCACCTGCGACATCCTTGAACCGTACCCCCGTATCTCCCTCGGCTACGATCTTCGCCTTGTTCTGGTTGAAGGAGAGGACACCTTGGCCGCCTCCCTGTCCCATCTTCGCGAACACGAAGCGCCAGATCGCAAGGAATATCAGCATGGGAAGGATATAGCTGAGCAGCGATGAGAAGAGACTCGGAGTCTCGGGCGCCGTCGCATAATATTCGATTCCGGCTTCGTCCAACAATGGTATGAAAGTCGGATCGTCCAAGGCATATGTGGAGAAGGATTGGATATCAGGCGTCTGTTGGGTCAATCCCTGCAAGCCTGTGGTCTGTACGGTATTCACCACTTGCTCTCGGCTTATGGTGTACCCGACATACTTGTTCTCCTGGATCTCGACCCGGACGATCTGGCCGGACCGGATCATGTTCTTGAACTGGTTGTAATCGACCGCAGTCACATTCGTGTTGCGCATCAGATACGTGTTGATCATCATCATCGCAAGAATGATGAAGATAAAGTACCAGAACGAGAACTTGAAGCGCTTTCCAAAAATGGAGAATTTCCCATTGTCCTTGTGGATGCCCGGCTCTTTTTCTGGGCAAGGTTTGTTCTTGCCCATCTGATTGGGCTTCTGTTTGTCCTGGCATTCCGAATCTTTCTCTGTCATGTACACCTCATAGGCCGTCACCTGGTTGTGACGTGCCACCTACAATATACACTTCCTGCCGGCAATCGACAAACCGGCGATTGTGGCCTATAGTCACCATATGAAATTGTCTGGATCTGTTGTGGTGGTCACCGGAGCCTCCGACCGCTTGGGACGCATGCTCGCCCTCGGATTGGCTGCGCGTGGAGCCAAGGTGGTGGTGCATTGCCATACCCAAACCGGAAGTGCCGACAAGACCGTTGCCCTCATACAGGAACGTGGAGGGACTGCGTTTCGACTATCCGCCGACCTGACGAGTATGGAAGGTATCGAAGCCTTGGCCGCATCGCCTGTCGAACATTTCGGACGGTGGGATGCCCTGGTCAACTCTGCCTCGGTATTCCGTACGATTGGTATCGGGGAAGTTGGAGAGGCTGATTGGCAACTTGACCAGGACCTTCACCAGAGGGCTCCATTCTTCCTTTCGAAAGCCTTGTATCGGTTTCGCGAGACCGTCGAGGTAGCGGAAACGCCTGCTTGTGTGGTGAATATCACCGACACGGGGGTCCGCCGTCCGACTGCGAGCCGTCCATCGTACTACTGCGCAAAATCTGCACTTGAAAGCCAGGCACGGATACTTGGGGTGGCCCTCGCTCCGCTGGTACGGGTGAATACCGTGGCTCCTGGGGCTGTCATACCGGCAGTTCAAGCCGATGAAACGTATTTTGCACAGTTGAAGAAACGGTTGCCGCTAGGCAGGTTGGCATCACCCGAGGACGTGGTGGATGCGGTTATCTTCTTGTTCGAGAACGATTCAATCACGGGCCAAACAATAGCGGTTGACGGTGGCGAACACCTGTTGTAGATTCTGCAGAAGATAAGTGTGAAAAATTTTCACATCCTGAAATCGATGGAAGAGCTTGCGCAGCATGTATGGCAACGGATTGGTGTGAAAGTTATTCACAGGAACTCAAAAAGGACTTTGACCACCAGTATTGTGTTGATTGTGTGTATTTTGCCAGACAAAGTCGACGATACGGCTCGATTGGCATACTATCTGCATGAATGTGGGAAATAACTGTTAACATATGGTAAAGGAAAACAAATGGGAAACAAACGACTCATTGGTCTAATCGGTATCTGCCTGCTTGCGCTCGCATCGTTGGGTGCCGCGGATTTGGATACGATCGTAGACCAGTCCAAGCAAAACAGCAGCACGATCCAATTGATAGAGTTGAGTAAACAGAACAGCGACTTGTCGGTTGCCATGGGCGAGGTGCAGGAAACCACCGGTATCGAGGTTTCGGGGGATCTCTCCTATAAGGATGGAGCGTTGGTATCAAGTGGGAAAGACAGCCTGTTGTTGTCTCCTTCTGTTGTCATCACCTTGCCCAATGATGGGAAAACCAAGATTACCGTCGGAGCCAACTCGATCAGCCGGTCGTTGACCAACGACAATTTCTGGAGTGCCGATCCGAGTGTGGGCATCTCGCACACGATAACCTTCGGTGATTCGGGGGATATCCTCAGCGACTTGCAGCTTGCAAAGCAAAAGCTCGAGATCGATCAGACCTACCGCCAGCGCATCTATGATTTCGAATCCTCCATCTACACCAAGATATCCGAGATCGTCACCTACGAAATGAATCTGCTCAATGCCGAGAAGGATATCCTTATCCAAAAGACAAAGATCGACAATGCCTTGAAGTTGAAGACCACAGCTGTCGGTTCCTCCACATTCCGGAACATGGAACTGGAGTTGGCCAAACTGGAAAACTCCAAGTCATCGATCCAACAGAAACTGGTCATGGCAAAAACACAATACATGCAACTGACCGGCATGGAGTGGGACGGTGTCGGCTCGATACGGCAAGCCGACCTCTCCTTCGCGTTCATGCCGACCGGTGACACTACGGTAATCACCGCCGCCCTCGAACTAGAGATCGCAAAAGAGGAATTGGCCTTGCGACAGAGGAATACCGTCATATCGGGAAATTCACGCACGGTTCCCAGCCTTACGGTTGGCGGCAGTACCGGACTTTCCTATACCGAAGCAATCGCCACCACGTTGTTCTATGAATTGGGTGCCCAAGCGCTTTACAGTGCGAACAACTTTACCACAGGGGCCTCTGTGAACCTGGATATTTCGGATAGCGGAACCATTACCCCCTCGCTCACTATCAGCGGCAGTTGGAGGAACAATCCCACCATCGCCAACGATGTCTTGGAAATCCAGAGCTTGCAGAACAACATCACCATAGCTGGAATCGACTATCAGGAAGCCATGTTGGACTACCAGATCAACGCGAACCAGCTTGAAGCCGACATCCTCAGCCATCAGTTGGAGACCGAACAGTTCGAACAGACAGCTGTTTATCGCCAGCAGGTCTTGGACGAGGCTCTCCAAGCGTTTGCGAAGGGTCTGATAACCCAAACCGAAGTTGACCAAGCCCGTCTGGATGCAGAGTTGACCACCTATGAACGCACCATCTACGCACTTGAGGCGTTGGTTCTTGAAAACCGGGCGAAAGCCCTGCAATTGTAATCAAAGAGAGGATACACGATCATGAGTCCCAATACGAATTCCACTGCGAATCCCAACAACAATACCGAAGATAGGGTCAGGGCCAACTTGAAGAAGAAGCTGCGAAAAAAGCGGATCAAACGTCTCATCACGTGGGCTGTGGTTGTCGTAATTCTCGGCATTGCGGTATTCAGCTACCAATTCTACAAAACCAACGGACGTATGCCATTCACCAGTGCCGACAAGGCGGCTGCCGAACAAGCTGCCACTGCCACACAAGAAACCACGGTACGGGAGATCGAATTCTCCCAGACTATCGACATAAGTGGAAACGTCGAGGCGTTCGAGACGCAGAAGGTGGTATTCCGGTCGACCGGTGCCGTAACCGGTGTCTTTGTGGAGGAGGGTGTGCAGGTGAAGAAGGGCGACCTGTTGGCGACCATTGACGACACCTCCCAATCCTATACCTTGGCGAATATCGAATCGCAGATCGAGGAGGCGAAACTGCAAGGTTCAGTGCGTCAGCTTGAATTGCTGGAGATGCAGAAGACCATGGCTGTCAATAATCTCGACTACACGAAAGCCTATGCGAATTTCGATGGCGTGGTGGCCTCGGTCTCGGTGGATGAAGGCGACTACTTCGAAGCTGGAGATGCGGCCATGGTCATTATAGACCGCAACAAGCTCAAGGCTACCGTGGAAATCGATGAGATCGATATCCAGAGCGTCCAGACGGGAATGACGGCACAATTGACCTTCGATTCCATACCGGGTGCGACGATAGACGCGACTGTCACCTACATTCCCATGCTCGGTCGAACCACCAGCCAGGGAATCGGCGTCTTGGATGTCGAGATTGTCATAGAGGATCCTCCAACCGCACTGGCTCCCGGCTTCACCTTCGCAGGAACCATCAGTGCAGATGAAGTGAAGAAGATGTTGGTGCTTCCGACTTCGGCGATAGTTTCCAATCGGCGTGGTTCGGATACGGTTCGGAAAAAGGGTGCCGACGGGAATCCCGTGGCAGTAGAGGTGACCACCAACTACTTGGGTGAAGGTATGAGTGAAATCCTTTCGGGAGATCTGAAAGCTGGCGATGTCGTGCTGCTGGGGACCACAACAAACAGTGCGTTCAATATCGGAATTCCTGGAGCCACACCCATGGAACCGGGAACCGGACCAGGCTCTGGCCTGAGAAATGCATTGTAGGGAGCATAAACATGGCACAAGCAGTAATTTCCCTCTATGACGTGCGTCGCTACTTCCTGATGGGCGAGTTTGTCGTCAAAGCCCTCGATGGTGTGACACTCTCAATAGAAGAGGGTGAGTTCACCGCCATAACCGGGCCCTCGGGCTCCGGCAAATCGACCCTCATGAATTTGATCGGATGTCTTGATACGCCGACAGATGGCATTATCCAGATCGACGGGGAGGAGACGTTGGGTATGAGCGAAGCCGAGCTTGCCTATATCCGCAACCAAAAAGTCGGGTTCGTGTTCCAGCAATTCAACCTTTTGGGAAAGATCAACGCGTTGGAGAACGTCATGACGCCCTTGCTGTATGCCGGGGTAAGCGTGAAGGAACGGCGTGAACGGGCGAAGTCGGCCTTGGAGCGGGTTGGTCTGGGCGATCGTATGAAGCACCGGCCGAACGAACTCTCCGGTGGGCAAAAACAGCGTGTCGCGGTAGCCCGTGCATTGGTGAACAACCCGTCCATCCTGTTGGCCGACGAACCTACCGGTGCGCTCGATACCCATACGGGACGTCAGATCATGGAACTGTTCGAAGAGTTGAATGCCGAAGGTCGGACCGTAATCCTGGTTACCCATGACCATGATATCGCCATGCGTGCACGTCGGCAGGTACATGTCCGCGACGGCCATTTGGAGGGTTAGATGATCTGGGAAAACATAAAACTGGCATTGAAGGATATGATGGCGAGCAAGATGCGCACGCTGCTCTCCCTGCTCGGTATCGTCATCGGTGTCGCCTCGGTCATAGCTATCCTCACCTTGGGCCAAAGCGCGACCAAGAGCATCACCCAGACAATCGTGGAGGGTGGGTTGGAGATGGTGACGATTTTTCCCGTGCGTTCCGAGAAGGCCGCCAATGAATTCACCGAGGATTTCGGAGAACGTCTCGTTGCCAATGTCTCCGATATCAAGACGGTCCTGCCGGTCAATTCCAGTACCGCAACCATCCGTATCGGACAAAATTCCCTATCGGCCACGGTGACCGGTGTCCTATCCTCGTATGCCGAGATTCTCGACTATGAAGTATCGGAGGGTGCCTTCTTTTCGCTATCGGACAATATGGCCAACCGCCAGGTGGTTGTATTGGGCTCCGATATCGCCGAGGAATTGTTCCCCGATGGCAACGCGATTGGCGAATATGTGAGCATTTTCCGCAACCAAGCCAAAAGCTACCAGGTGGTCGGGGTCATGCAGGAAAAGGACGCCTCGTTCAACCTCCAGTTCAATGGAAGTGTATTCATTCCCTACAACACCTATGCTCAACGCTATATCAAGCCCACCATTGTCGGTTCGTATGTGGTCCGGGTAGCCGATGGGGCCGATGCCCTCGCTGTTTCCGATGCGATCACCGAATACCTCGATGCGACTGTCGGATCCGATGCCTACCGTGTCTTTTCCCCGGCAAGCCTGGCAGATATGGCCGAGCAGATCACCGGTACGTTCAGCTCGTTCCTGGCCGCGATCGCAGCCATATCGCTGCTGGTCGGTGGAATCGGGATCATGAATATCATGCTGGTCTCGGTCGCGGAACGCACCCGTGAAATCGGTGTGCGCAAGGCGATGGGAGCTTCTCCGTGGACAATTATGGGACAATTCATAACCGAGGCTATCGTACTTACCATAACTGGTGGTATCATAGGGATAGGTCTTGGAACACTGCTGAGCTGGCTCGTGGCCGATATTGTCGGCTGGAACCTCTATATTTCCTATACTTCGTTCCTGTTCGCTGCCGGATTCTCAACCCTCGTAGGTGTATTCTTCGGGTGGTATCCTGCCATGAAGGCCTCCAGACTTGATCCAATCGAGGCGTTGAACTATGAGTAGTGCACGACGGTGGTCCTTCATTGAGGGCAAAGAACAGATTTTCGTTGTCGGGGGACTCCTGTTTCTCTTTGTGTTGCTGGTCACCCTGGTGCTGTTCCTCTCCCAACTGATAATCGAGAAGGAGAACACCCTCATGCAATTCGAGGCGGAACGTGGATTCGCCTCCTCGACCCTGCTGTTGTTGCAGGAGGAGCACTCGCGGGCCTTGGAGGCCATGCAGGAAGGAAATGTGCGGGGAATCGGTGTCTACTCCAATGCCGGTCGACTCATGCTTGGTCTCGGTTCGGTGCCCAATACCTTGCCACTCGAACGTTTCAACGATATCTGGCGCAATAGGAACGCGAACCAATGGAACCAGGGAGTGGCGACCTACAACAAGGACACCGGCATGATCGAATATATCCGTTTCAGCCGGCTCACCATCCAAGTGGAGACAGGGGATATCATGTTGGAGGAAGATGGTTTCCTCCCATCGCCGTTGACCTTCCCCGATGTCCTCTACATCCTCTTCGATGGTCAGGATTATTTCCGCAAGGTCATGCTGGTACGGTTCTTCAGTGCGGCGGCGGTGCTTGGCTTGTTGGCTTTCCACCTGCTCGTCTACAGTATCTATCGCAACAACCGCAAGTACCGCGAGACCTTGGCGAAACAAGAGAGTCTGGTAAATCTCGGCGAGGCTGCCCGGACACTGGCACATGAGATAAAGAATCCGTTGAGCGCGATAACCTTGCAGATGGCCTTGTTGAAGAAGACCTTGCCGGCATCATCCAAGGAAGACCTCATGGTCATCGACCAGGAAGTGCAGAGGTTGACCCAGCTGACCAACAAGGTCTCCGATTTCCTGCGCAATCCCGTGGGCATGCCCGAGAAACTCGATATCGTGGCGTTGCTGGAATCGTTGCAACACACCTTCCATGGGAAGCTTAAGTTTGTTCCCGGTTCATTGCATCATGCCTATATCCATTTCGATTCCGACCGTGCACGCTCGGTGTTCGAGAACCTGATCAAGAATGCGCTTGAAAGTTGCACCGATTGCGACCCCGAAGTGGAAGTGGAAGTCAGCCGGGACAAGCGGCACTTGATACATATCGCCGTTCGTGACCGGGGGGAAGGAATCCCCGAGCAAAACCTGGAAAAGATATTCGACCCGTTCTTCACCACAAAGATCCATGGTTCCGGAATCGGTCTGGCAATCTGCCGCCAATTCATCCGTGCCCGTGGTGGGAACCTGAAGCTCTACGCACGGGAAGGCGGTGGCACGGTTGCCGAAGTCATCCTTCCGTCGGTGCATATATAGGGGAAAGCCATGAGAATCCTGATTGTCGACGATGAATACAATATCCGTGAATTGATGCGCAAATACCTGGGTCTTGAAGGACTTGAGAGCGATGGTGCCGAGAACGGACTTTCCGCACAGCGACAGCTCCGCGAGCACCACTACGACGCTTGTCTGGTCGATCTGAAAATGCCCGGTATGGACGGCATCAATCTGATCCGATGGATCCGCCAAGAGGGGTTCCGCATGCCCGTCATCATGATCAGTGCGCATGGTGAGATCCACGATGCGGTCACCGCTTTGAAAGAAGGGGCACAGGACTATATCGTCAAGCCATTCGACCCCGAGGAGCTGACCATACGGTTGCGCAAGCTTATGGAAGTCCAACAGTTGCGGACTCTTGTGGAGACGAAGACACGTTCGACCGAGGGAATAGACGAGGGCCTCATCGGAGACTCTCCTCCCATGTGCAAGATTCGGGAAATCATCTCCCGTATTGCCGACTCCCCGGCAACAGTGCTGGTGACCGGAGAGAGTGGGACCGGCAAAGAGGTTGTTGCCCGGCAGATCCATGGAGTCTCCGCGCTTGCCGAGGGACCGTTTGTCGCCATCAATATCGGGGGTGTACCGGAAAACCTGTTGGAAAGCGAGTTGTTCGGCTATGAAAAGGGTGCGTTCACCGGTGCGGTAGGTCGCAAGATAGGTATGTTCGAGCTGGCGAGCGGGGGTACGTTGTTCCTCGATGAGATCGGGGATATGCCGATGACCCTGCAGGTGAAGATGTTGCGTGTCCTGCAGGAGCGCAAGATCACCCGATTGGGTGGGACCTCTCCCATTCCGATCAATGCCCGTATCATTGCCGCGACGAACAAGAAGCTCGAGGAGATGGTCCATGAGGGTTCTTTCCGTGAGGACCTCTTCTATCGGCTCAATGTGGTACGTATCGAATTGCCTCCTTTGCGGGACCGCAGGGAGGATATACCCCTGCTTGCCGGGGTCATACTCAACAAGCTCAACCGCCAGATGGGACACCGTGTCGAAGGTCTGTCTCCCGAAGCGATCGACGCACTGAAAGCCCATCCATTCTACGGCAATGTCCGCGAATTGGAGAATATCCTTGAACGTGCGGTTATTTTCGCCGACGGACCGGTCATCAAGCCCGATGTCCTCGAGTTGCGAAGCAGTATTTCCCGACCCGGTACCGATTCGGGACAATCCGGCAATACCTTGATAGTCCAGGATGACAATGGGGAGGCCCGCAGTCTCAAGGAACTTGAAGTGGAAGCTATCATCCGGGCTTTGCATCGGTGGGAAGGGAATCGGACACGTGCCGCAGAGGAGTTGGGTATTTCCCGCAGAACCTTGATAAACAAGATCGCGGAATATCGGCTGGATCTTTAAACTATACCATATCGGATATATTTCTTGAGTTATCCGATATACCCGTCTCCTGCAGGAACGTTCAATACGCCTGGCCGATTCGCTTTAACCATTGACCACACTTGGAATCAGCACGTACACTAGTTGTACGTCCAGATAGATAAGGAGCACAGACAATGGAAAAGTTGCCACATTGGAACCTGCAGAGCATATATCCCGCGATAGAGAGTCCCGAATTCGAACAAGACTTGGCCAACTTGGTGCCTCTGGTCGACAAGCTTCGCAGCCAACTTGGTAATCTCGATGCACAGCATGCCGATTTCCCCACATGGTTGCTTGCCCTATTGGAAACCTACCAGACCATGCTCGATACCATTGAGACCCTCAATGCATATGCCAGTGCACTGGTAACGGTGAATACCAACGATGAAGTGGCAATGCGGGGCCTGAATCGTGTCGAGGAAGCCGATTTGGCTATCAAGGCAATCCATGTCCAGGTGATCAACACCTTGGCACACCACCGGCAATCGGTTCGCGATTCCATCAAACACGATGGGCGGATCGCCCCATTCCATTTTGTGCTTGAAGAGTTGCTTGAGGAACAGGAACACACCATGGGTGAAGCCGAGGAAGCCTTGGCAGCCGACCTGAACCGGAGTGGGGCCGATGCGTGGGGTAGGTTGCAGGAAGCTGTCTCATCCAATGCGGATACGCTCTGGAATGCACAGACCGGTGAACGCAAGACGGTCATCCAGTTGCGGTCCCTTGCCTTCAAGGCCGATCGCTCTACCCGGAAGAAAGCCTTCGATGCCGAACTGGCTGTATGGAAACAACACGAGGTTGCTTTTGCGTATGCGATCAACGGTGTGAAGGGAACCACCATCACCTTGGACAAACGTCGGGGATATCGCGACCCCTTGCAACGGGCAACCATGCAAGCGCGGATTGACGATGCGGTACTTTCCGCACTTATCGGTACCATCGAGAAGAATCTCGAGGTATTCCGCCGGTATCTGCGGGCGAAAGCACATTGCCTCGGTCTGAAGAAACTGGCGTTCTTCGACTTGTTCGCACCGGTCGGAGACTTGGACAAACGGTATTCGTACGACGAGGCCAGGGCGTTTATCGTGGAGAACTTCAGCAATTTCCACCCGCCTTTGGGCAGCTTTGCCGAAATGGCCTTTGAAAAGGGTTGGATCGATTGCGAGCCGAGGGCAGGCAAGGTTGGTGGTGCGTACTGCACGTCTTTTCCGCTTCGGAAGGAAACACGGATCCTCGCCAACTTCGACCACAGTTTCGATGGGGTTTCGACAATCGCCCATGAACTGGGACATGCCTACCACGACCAGATCACCAGCGGATTGCCCGCGCTTCTTCGCCATTATCCCATGACATTGGCCGAGACCGCTTCGATCTTCAGTCAGTTCATCATTTTCAAGGGGGCGCTCAAGGAAGCCTCTGAGCAACAGCAGCTTGCGCTGATCGAAAGTTTCCTGCAAGATGCGACCCAAACCTGTGTCGATATCCTCAGCCGATTCTATTTCGAGCGGGAATTGTTCCGCGTACGGGTCGAGGGGGATATTATGGCAGGGCAACTATCTGCTATGATGGTGGATGCCCAGAAAGCCAGCTATGGCAATACCTTGGATGAACAGGCCTTGCATCCCTACATGTGGGCGGTAAAGGGACATTACTATAGCAGCGACCTCTCGTTCTACAACTTCCCGTATGCCTTCGGGCAACTGTTCGGTCTTGGTGTCTATAGTCTGGCACAAGCCGATCCGGCGAATTTTGGAGCCAGGTACGACGCGTTGCTGTTGCAGACTGGGCAAGATACCGCTTCCGCGGTTACCGCATCTGTCGGTTGTGATATTACCACTGAAGACTTCTGGCAACAGAGTGTGGATGTCATCTCCAGCTACGTTGATGAATTTTGTCGGCTTGCCGGCTATACAGGAGTATGAAAAAGCATGGAATTGCGACTTGAAATTGAAAAATTGGTCTCCAAAGGCGACGGCCTCGCCCGTCACGAAGGGAAAACGATATTTGTCACGGGAGCACTCCCGGGTGAGACGGTTCTTGCGGAAACGATTGAGGACAAGGGAGACTACTCCCGCGCGGAAGTAGTCGAGATCGTCACAGCATCACCTGATCGTGTCGTTCCCGCATGCCCACATTACGGAGTGTGCGGTGGTTGCGATATGCAGCATGCCACTACCGAAGCCCAAGCTGTCCAGAAGTCTTCGATAGTGAAAGAGAACCTGCTGCGAATAGGCGGCATCGATACCGATAGCCAGACCGAGGGCATCACCACCTATCCCGTTGCTTCGGCCCAGGGTTGGGGATACCGGACCAGGGTGAAGTTCCATGTGGATCTTGAGCAGAAGAAGGCGGGTTTCCTAGGTCGTAAAAGCAATGATCTCGTCGATATCCGCCACTGTCCGATCCTGTGCGATTCATTGAACAGGTTGTTGGATGAGAAGCGCCCATTGTTGTTCAGGGCAGCGCAGATGCGTCAGAAAAGTGAAATTTGGCAAAAGCGCAATGCATTGATAGAGGTGCCCGCATTCGCCGGTGATATGAAAGTCTCGCTCAGTACACAGGAAGTCGCCGTTGAAGTTGCGGGAAAGACGCTGTGGGCCGATTCCAATGTATTCTTCCAGGCAAACCGACATGTGTTGCCGGCAATGGTCGATTTTGTGAAGGACCACGTCGAGGGGAAGACCATTGTCGACCTCTATGCCGGAGTCGGTACCTTCGCTGCCTTTGTCGAAGGTCCGGACAGACAAGTCGTAGCGGTAGAGCGGGACAAGCGTTGCCTCCAGCTAGCCGAGAAGAATCTCTCCCATACCGAATTTTTCCCACAGACGGCTGAACATTGGGTCCGCATGCAGAAGGACCGGCAGGTCGATACGGTGATCGTGGACCCGCCGAGGACAGGTTTGGATGCGAAGGTCATCAACGCGATCTGCAGTTGGAAGCCGTCGTCTGTTGTCTATGTCTCCTGCGATAGCGTCACGTTGGCCCGTGATTGCAAGCGGTTTGCCGAAAAGGGGTTCAAGGTGAAGGCCCTGCAGGTGTTCGACCTCTATCCGCAGACTTCGCATGTTGAGTCGGCCGTACTGATATCGAGGGTGGATACCTAGCACTATAGGTATCGTAGTGGGGGAGGACGTTTTCGATGGAATTGGCGGTGTATTACTTTTCCGGGACGGGAAATACCTATATATTGGCAAACCAGATCGCAGATAAATTCGAAACGACCCCCATTTCGATTCCGAGGGTCATGCACAGGGATAAGATACATGTCGATTCGCAGGACATGTGCATTGTGTTCCCTTCCTACATGGCAACTCTGTCGGGATTGCCGCTGATAGTCGAAAGATTTGTCAGGAACATAGACAACCTCGGAGAAGTCACACTATTTGCGGTCTGCAATTGCGGGGGGTACGAAATCGTCAATGCGCTCCCATCCTTGCACCGGCTTAGGCAGATTGTCGAATCCTGCAACGGAAAGCTGTATGCGGAGCACTCTCTGAGACTTCCCATGAACAACCTGGATTATGACCATATTCCGATTCCCATAAACAGGGATAGTGAAGATATAATCCGAAAAGCAACAATACAAACGGACCGAATCTGCACCATGATACGTCAACGACGTAGGACAAGGTTCACATTTCCCAAGGAACTGTTCTTCCTAATAATGAAACCGATGTATGGCTTGATCAACAATGCCGTCATACGGGAACTGAAGATTCGCGCACACGAACCGGATGACAGTCGTTTGCACTACGATGAATTGATACCGTTGACCGACAAGAGCATTGTTGTCGATGGTACATGCACCGGTTGTGGAATCTGTGCGAAGGTCTGTCCTGTGGGCAATATCAAGCTGGTGGACCGGAAGCCGGAATTCCTGCATGCATGCGAGATGTGTTTTGCCTGCGACGAATGGTGCCCGAAAGGGTCCATACACCATTGGAGTAGGGCAAATGGGGTCAAGTACCACCATCCTGAAGTTACCATCAAGGATATGCTCGGCAGATGAACTCCATACCTCGCTCCTTGGGGCAACAAAGGAGGCGAAGCCTCCACTTTCCTGGGTTTGACCTGGGGGTATTGAGACCTTTCATTTGGAATTCCGTAATTGTCGAATGAAGGATTCCGTCATACTTATATGATGAAATGCTTACAATTGGCATGGATTTTCCTTAAGTTATGGACACTTATACTATATAGTGTAGCCCAAGGAGCTCGGATGGACGAAAAATTGGGTGAAATTGTTCAAATCGCCGCAAACATATATGGCTCGGATATCTCCAAGTATGACGACATGTTCTTGAAGCAAGTAGCGGAGAAAAGGTTCGCTTTTGCAAACGTCGCCACTATCTCCGGGTATGCTCAATATGTCTCCAACAATCCCGACGAAGCTGGTGGATTTCTGCAATCATTGAATATCACCCATACCGATTTTTTTAGGAATCCACTCACGTTCGCACAACTGGAGCAATGGATCCTCCCAAGTCTCCTGGAGAATAAACCTGAAGCCAGTGAATTGCGCATATGGTCTGCGGGATGTTCCTCGGGGCAGGAACCATACTCGATCGCGATGCTGGTTGAAGACATTCATACAAGGAAATCGAAATCTTTGCGATATCGCATCATTGCCACGGATATCTCTGAATCAGCACTGCTTCTGGCTACCAAGGGCGAATATCGGGAAGATGAAATCCAGAGGATCCGGGTGAAGGACTTGAGGGATTTTTTCATCAAGACAGGCGATACGTATACGGTAAGCGACCGTTTGAAGCAGCACGTGGGATTTTCGACCTACGATTTGTTGGACACCCGGTATTCCTGTCCGCAGGAGAGTATATTTGGCAATTTCGATCTTGTTGTATGTAGCAATATGTTGTTCTATTACAAACCAAACCACCAGCAATACATCGTGAGGAAGCTGATCGACTCCATGGACAGGTTTGGATATCTGGTAACAGGGGAAGCGGAACGGCATATTGTTGAAAATTTCAACGAATTGTATCAGGTTGCCCCACCATCACCCATTTACAAAAAAAGAAGAGGTGTGCGATGAAATTGAAGGACCTAAAGATATCCAAGCAGATAAATATCTATTTCGGGGCGGTCTTTTTGGTTGTGGCGATTCTGGTGGTAAACTCCTTTATGTACGTGGATGCGTTATGGAAAAACACCTCCGGCCTGTACAACAATCCCTTGGCTGTCCGACGGGCAGTTGGGGATCTCAAAGTAGATGTCCTGTTGATACACAGGGACATGCGGCAGCTGCCCTTCGAGGATAACCAACAGGAAATTGAGAACCTCCTCGGTAATATCGAGACGTATGTAGCGGATATGGATCGGCAACTGGCTATCCTATATGACAGGTATTTGGGCCCACAAAGCGATATTGACGAAGTTTTCGAAGCTTTGACCCGCTGGGAAGCAATTCGGAATGAAACGGTTCGACTGCTACGTGCAGGGTATGTCGAGGAAGTGGAGGAAAGGGTCAAATCCAGCGGAGTTGGAGGTGCACAAACAGATCTAATTCTAAATCACCTGACAGATATCAGCGATTTCGCAATTGTCAAGGGCGACGATTTTTTTCAGACTGCCCAGGAACACAGAAACCAAATTATGCTACAAATGATATTCCTATGCGTGGGGCTCCTTATCCTGTTGATGGTGATTGGTTTGTACCTGCGCAAGGGTATCCTTCCTCCATTGGTGAAGCTGACCAATGCAACCGAAGCAATCAATCGGGGGAGATTGGATACACGTATCCGTAGTATGTCTCCGAACGAGCTGGGTGAGCTCTCGAGGGCATTCGACGCAATGTCCGAGACTATCCAAAGGGAGATAGAAAACAAGGAAAAGGCTGCCCGTATTTCGGCAGTCATGTTTAGTCACGGAACTCTTCGTACCTTCTGCAAGGAACTATTGAAAAATCTTCTGGAAATGACCGCTTCACAAATAGGCGCAATATATTTCCTTGATGATACGAAAAGCCGTTTCGAGCGTTATGAGTCGCTCGGTGCCAATCAGGATAGTCTCAGATCCTTTTCCGTTATTGAAAGGGAAGGCGAATTCGGCGCAGTGCTTGCTTCGAAGAAAATGCAACATGTAACGAATATTCCCTCGGATGCCCAGGTGGTATTCCCCACTGTCAGTGGAGATTACAAGGCAAAGGAAATTGTCACGATACCGATTGCTCAAGGGGATGAGATAATTTCTGTGATTTCGTTGGCGAGTATCAAGAGATATTCGATGGATTCAATCCAGCTGGTCTCCACTTTGGTAAATGAAATAACGGCAAGCCTCAATGCGGTCATGTCTTCGCAACGGATACTCGAGTTTTCGCAAAAACTGCAAGCTACGAATGCCGAACTTGAACAGCAGGCAAGGGAATTGAAGATGCAGGCAGATGAACTCGCCGAGCAGAATGCCGAACTCGAGATGCAAAAGAAACAGCTGGATGAAGCCAGTCGGCTCAAGACAAACTTCCTATCGAATATGAGCCATGAATTGCGCACACCGCTCAACTCGGTAATTGCCCTCTCAGGAGTACTCGGGCGTAGGCTCACCGACAAGATTCCGGCAGAGGAGCGCAGTTATCTGGAAATAATCGAACGAAATGGAAGGAATCTTCTGACAATGATCAACGACATCCTCGATATCTCGCGAATCGAGGCAGGGCGCGAGGAAATTGAGATCACACGGTTCAACACCAACGATACGATTTCCGAAGTGGTGTCGATGATACAACCACAAGCACAGCAGCACAATATCGAGTTGCTTCACACCTCGGGTGATAGCGGTACAACCATCGAAACCGATGTCTCCAAATTTCGGCACATTCTGCAAAACCTGGTTGGCAATGCGGTGAAGTTCACCGAGGCTGGATCGGTGGAGATTTCCTCAAAGCAAATCGACAATAGCATTGCAATATCTGTGAAGGACACCGGAATCGGTATTTCTGAAGAGTCCATTCCGCATATATTCGATGAGTTCCGGCAAGCCGACGGTAGTACGTCCAGAAGATTCGGAGGTACCGGATTGGGTCTGGCCATTGCAAAGAAATACGCCAATCTGCTTGGAGGAATCATTACTGTGACAAGCACTCCCGGTGTGGGTTCGGAATTCACGTTGACGCTCCCATTGCAATATATTGGTGGACAACACCGGTCGGAACAATCGGAGATCGCGACCGATACGAATGGAAGAATCCAATCCATACAACAGAATGTACAGGGTATGATGGGCAAGACAATTCTGCTGGTCGAGGACAATGAATCGGCAATCATTCAAATCAAGGATCTTGTGGAAGACTTGGGATGCCAAGTCCATGTTGCCCATGATGCGATCGAGGCGTTCGCAATCATCGATCAGACAATACCCGATGCCATGATACTCGATCTGATGATGCCGGATGTCGATGGATTCAAAATGCTCGGGATGCTTCGCAACGCCGAACCGACCGCCCATATCCCCGTTCTGATTCTGACAGCAAAACATATCACCAAAGATGAGCTGAAATTCCTCAAACGGAATAATATCCATCAACTCATACAGAAGGGCGATGTCAAACGGTTGGAACTCCAGCATGCGGTTTCTTCCATGTTGTATCCCGAAAAGCCGAAAGACAGACAGGAGACAGGGAAATATCGAACATTCGTGGGCAAGCCTGTCGTGCTGGTGGTTGAGGACAATATGGACAATATGACTACTGTAAAAGCACTCTTAGGGGAGAACCATATCGTGCTGGAGGCCTCGAATGCCCGCGAAGGCATGGATTTGGCAAAAGAACGGTTGCCCAACCTAATCCTTATGGACATTGAAATGCCGGACATAAACGGTATAGAAGCTTTCAGGAAGATACGGCGAATGCCCCAGACACAACATATACCAGTTGTTGCGTTGACTGCCAGCGTCATGAAGCATGAACGTGAGACAATCCTGTCACATGGGTTTGATGCCTTTATCGCAAAACCGATCATTGCGAGTGATTTCTTTCAAGTGATTGACGGGGTTCTCTATGGAAAATAGGAAGATCAGAATATTGGCAATCGATGACAATAGGGACAATCTGGTCACTTTGAAGGCATTGATACAGGATGAGTTTCCTGAAGCTGCGGTATCGATAGCCCAAAATGGCAGGGAAGGACTTGAACTCGCCGCTGCCGAGGATCCCGATATAATCCTGCTTGATATCATTATGCCGGCAATGGATGGATTTGAGGTTTGTACGAGGCTGAAGAGCGACCAGAAGCTGCGCGATATACCTGTTGTTTTTCTTACTGCCATCAAAGGCGATAAGGAGAGTCGCATCAAGGCATTGGAAAGTGGAGCCGAGGCATTCCTTGCCAAGCCTATTGATGAAATCGAATTGATTGCCCAGATTCGTGCCATGATGAAGATACGGGAATCCAATATCCAAAAGCGCACTGAAAAGGAGTCGCTCGCCGCATTGGTCGAGGAGAAGACCAGGGAACTGCAGGACTCGAACAGGAAGACCTTGCGATTGTTGGAAGCGGTAAGGCGGGAACAGTCATTGATCCAGGCGATATTCGACAGTATCCC
>Ga0154462_123_pt1 | contig 20207 bp, 23 predicted proteins | sample RifGroC2_FD_105655 | JGI IMG/M metagenome (GOLD analysis project Ga0154462, IMG submission 105655) | Spirochaetes bacterium GWC2_52_13
TTTAAGTTTTACAGACCACTTGGCTTCGATTGGAGTGCCTTCTGGATAAGAAATTTACCCGGCATTTGCCGGAATCCTCGGTGCCCGAGGAACGGGTCGTGGCAATTAGAATCAAAAACAATCGTAGTGTACGGGCAGGAGCCCCATGGTCTCCCGAAGTCGCCGATTTTTATATGGAAATGTATCCTGATATGATGGAATATGGCTATTCCCTCGATGAAATAGTGAATATGTTTGATGGAGACGATTGGGAATGAAGGTTCTCGGTATAGAAACCTCATGCGATGAATGTGCGGTTGCGGTCGTAGAAGACGGCAAACACATTCTGAGCAATGTCGTTGCTACACAGATCGCATTGCATACCCCATATCAGGGCGTTGTCCCGGAAATCGCATCCCGACTCCATACGGAGTGGATATCCCAAGTTGTCCAGTCGGCACTCGACCAAGCATCCATGACCGTCAGGGACGTGGATGCCGTTGCTGTGACCAACAGACCTGGACTTCTGGGTGCGTTGCTGGTGGGAGTAAACTTCGCGAAAGGCTTCGCCGCCACCCTGAATGTCCCCTTTATCGGCATAGACCACATCCGCGCGCACCTGTATGCATCGCAAATAGAACAACCGTTGGAATATCCCTATCTCGGACTGCTTGTCTCGGGTGGCCACACGGTGATATGCAAAGTGAACAGCTATGACGAGATAGACGTCATGGGAACAACTGTGGACGATGCGATCGGTGAAGCCTTCGACAAGGTTGCCAAGCATCACGGATTCGGGTATCCCGGCGGAGTGATCATCGATCGGCTAGCCCAGAACGGAGATCCCTTGGCCTTCCTGTTTCCCGGACCGTCATTGCAGAAGGGGGACCACCCCTACGACATCTCCTACTCCGGTTTGAAAACCGCTGTGATAAATCAATTGGACCAATTCTGGAACGGCACCTCCCCCAAGACGCCGGAAAACATAGCTGCATCGTTCCAACGCACCGCTGTCGGCATACTCATGAAGCGTGTTCGTAAAGCGCTGGAGGATACCGGCCTGACTCGGTTGGCCGCTGGCGGGGGAGTCGCCGCCAACAGCCTGCTGCGCAGCGAATTGAAGAAACTGGAAGGAATCGAAGTGTCCTTTCCTTCGATGAAACTCTGTACCGACAATGGGGCAATGATCGCCGGATTGGCGTACCGCTACCTGGCCGACGGTATCAGATCCCCTTTGGACACCACCGCTTCGGCACGGGTCACCGCATTCAAGAAATCCTATCCGTAAGGAGACAGTATGAAAACGTTCGATCTGGATTCGGCAATCCGAAAAATCCATGACTTTCCCCGGGCTGGCATCCTGTTCTACGACATTACCAGCATATTGACGAATCCGGAAGCCTTTCAGTATTGCATCGACCAGATGGTCGAGATCTACAAGGACAAGCATATAGATGCCATCGCTTGTGTCGAGGCAAGGGGTTTCGTGATCGCAGCTCCGTTTGCCTATAAGATGGGGTTGCCGCTTATCCTTGTCAGAAAGAAGGGCAAGCTTCCCGGCAAGACCCGTGAAAGGAAATACAACCTCGAATACGGACAGGATTTCGTGTCGATCCACGAAAGCGATGTGACAGCCGGTTCAAGGATCCTGCTGGTCGACGATCTGATAGCCACCGGTGGAACCATCAAGGCGGCAGCCGATCTTATCGAGGAAATGGAAGGGATCGTCGCCGGTGTATTCGGTGTCATCGGATTGCCATTCCTCGATTATCAGAAAGTGTTGCCCAACTACGAGATCCAAACGCTGATCACCTACGATAGCGAATGATTTTCCCGGAAGGGTTGACAAAGCGCAGTGTTTTCTATAGATTCAAGCAGGATTTGATATGTTGGGATGTAGTGTAATGGTAACACTGCAGATTCTGGTTCTGCCTTTAGGGGTTCGAATCCCTTCATCCCAGTCCATCATAAAGGTCCCTTCGTCTATCGGCTAGGACGGGAGATTCTCAGTCTTCAAAGAGGGGTTCGATTCCCCTAGGGACTAAAGCTTGCCAGCCCAACGGGCTGGCATTTTTCTGCGATAGCAAGTACTATCGTGTATAGAAAAGGATCCGTTATGATAACAGCATCAAACATTTCACTCGCTTTCGGGACACAAGTGTTGTTCAAGGAAGTGAACATTAAATTTACGCCGGGCAACTGCTATGGCGTTATCGGCGCCAACGGTGCCGGAAAATCCACCTTCCTGAAAATCCTCTCGGGCGAGATCGAATCGGATACGGGCGAAGTCATCATTACTCCGGGAGAACGGATCGCCGTGCTCAAGCAGGACCACTTCGCCTTCAATGAACATACCGTGCTCGAAACGGTCATCATGGGATATGACCGCCTATACGAAGTCATGACCGAACGGGACCGGATCTACGCCAAGGAGAATTTTACCGAGGAAGACGGCCTCAAAGCCGCAGAGCTCGAAGGCGAATTCGCCGAGATGGGTGGATGGGAAGCCGAGTCGGAAGCCGGAGTCATGCTCAATGGGCTTGGCATATCCGACGACCTGCTGCAGAGCAAGATGGGTGACATCGAAGACAACATCAAGGTCCGCGTGTTGCTTGCACAGGCATTGTTCGGTAACCCCGATATCCTGTTGCTCGACGAACCGACGAACCACCTGGACCTCGAGTCGATCCATTGGTTGGAGAACTTCCTTGCCGATTTCAAGAATACCGTCATAGTCGTGTCGCACGACCGGCACTTTTTGAACTCGGTCTGTACCCACGTTGCGGATATCGATTACGGGAAGATTCTTCTGTATGTCGGTAACTACGACTTCTGGTACCTGTCCAGCCAACTTGCCTCGAAGCAGATGAAGGACGAGAAGCGCCGACGGGAAGACAAGATCGCCGAACTGAAGGAATTTATCCAACGATTCAGCTCGAACCTCTCCAAGGCACGGCAAGCCACCAGTAGGAAGAAACTGATCGACAAGTTGACCATCGACGACATCAAGCCCTCCACACGAAGGTTCCCCTATGTTGCATTCAAGCCCGAACGTGAGCCTGGCCGCAATATCCTCGAGGTCAAGGGTCTTACCAAGATCATCGACGGCGAGAAGGTCTTGGACAATTTCTCCCTTATGGTGAACAATGGCGACAAGATAGCATTTGTCGGGCCGAACCACTATGCCAAGACGGTTTTCTTCGAAATCATCACCGGCCGCATGAAGGCCGACAGCGGCACCTATGAATGGGGTGTCACCACCAAGCAGAGCTACTTCCCGAAGGACAACTCCTCGTATTTTTCCGAGCACCTGGGTATAACCGACTGGTTGCGCCAGTACTCGGTCGAGAAGGACGACACGTTCATACGTTCCTTCTTGGGCCGCATGCTGTTTTCCGGCGACGAATCGCTGAAGGACTGTACCGTGCTCAGCGGTGGAGAGAAGGTCCGTTGTGTCTTGGCCAGGATCATGCTGGAACAGGGCAACGTCCTTATCCTGGACGAACCGACCAGCCATCTGGACCTTGAGGCGATCACCAGTTTGAACGATGGACTTATCGATTTTACCGGTGTATTGTTGTTCAATAGCCACGACCACCAGTTTGTAGATACGATCGCGAACCGGATCGTGGAATTCGCACCGGACGGCAATGTGATCGACCGGATGATGAAACTTGAGGAATACCTGGATAATGACGATATCAGGGCTCTGAGGGATTCCTTCTACCACGGACACAATGGAGTGCAGATCTGACAGGGAGGGAGCATATGTTGCTGGTAGTCGATATTGGAAATACCAATGTAGTCATGGCGATGCACGACGGGACCGCCTGGGTCGCCGATTGGCGCATCTACAGTGACCAGAAGAAAACCAGTGACGAATACTTCGTTATCGTTGAACGCATGGTCAGCCACGGGGGATTCTCACCCTCGGATATCGATCGCGCGGTGATTTGTTCGGTCGTACCCAATCTCACCAGATCCTTCCACAAGGTCGTCAAGACCCTCAGTGGTATCGAACCCATGATGGTAAGCCATGACACGGCTGTCGGTTTGAACCATGACAGTATTCCCCCGGAGCTCGGCTTCGACCTTCTTGCGAATGCCGTCGCTGGACACCGCATGTTTCCTGACGAGACCTGCGTAATCCTCGATTTCGGTACCGCGCTCACCTTGACCACGGTTTCGGACAAGGGTGATGTCCTCGGTGCTGCGATAGCTCCCGGGCTAGTGACCGCGGTGAATTCGCTGTTCCACAACACGGCCCAAATACCCCAAGTACAGCTGAAGCTGCCTGAACGTGCGGTCGGGCGTGATTCCGACGAAGCGATCCGAAGCGGTATCATGTTCGGGTATGCCGGTCTGGTGAAGGAATTGATCAGCAGGACCGAACAGGAGCTGGGTGTGCCGGTAAAAGTCGTGGCAACCGGTGGATTGTCCAGGACAATCGCTCCATTGATCGGTCGGATCGACCGGTTGGAACCGCTGCATACGCTGGAAGGTCTCAGGATCATGGCTAATGCCAAGTCCCAAGACCTATAAGTACCGAGCGGGTGTCGATACCTTCATACTAATTTTCAAATTACGAACTTTCCATTCCTCATGATTTGCACCTGTTCGCCGGTGCGTGTGGACGCGGTAATATCCATGTCCGGTGAACCGATCATGAAATCCGTGTGCACCAATGAATTGTTGCATCCAGCTTCCAACAGCTTCTCGTCTGTGGACAGTTGTTCGGCATTGGCCAGGCAACTGGGATATCCGGCGCCAAGGGCGAGGTGGCAGGACGCGTTCTCATCGAACAGGATCGAATGGAAAATCTTGTTGGAACGGGCAATCGGCGAATCCTCACCGACCAGGGCGACCTCCCCGAGATACCGTGCACCTTCATCGGTATCGAGAAAGCGGTCCATGATCTGTTGACCGATCCTTGCCTTGCACGAGACGACCTTGCCGTCCTTGAATTCCAATTCCACATCCTCAACCAACGAATCCATGACAGAGACGGGACGTGTGGTCGCAACATGCCCTTCAACGAAAAGCCTGTCTGGAGTGGTAAACACCTCTTCGGTAGGAATATTGGCCATGAACCAGGAACCGTTGGGGAGGGGATCCCCACCACCCATCCACAGGTGCGCTTCGGTGAAACCGATGGTCAAATCGGTTTTCGCGCTGGTGAAATGCAGTGTCGAAATCTTCAGGTTGTTTAAAAACAGGCTTCGTTCCGAGAGCTTCTGGGCATGCTGTTTCCATGCGGCCGCAGGGTCGTCCGCATCAAGCCGTAGGATCGGGGCAAGGACATTCCAGAACTCTTCGACCGTAGCATCTGGCCCAAGCACCGACTTTGCCCAGATCGGACCGGGGGCGCATACCACACACCAGGGATGTTCATTGCGCATCCGGCTTTGCCGATACAACGCTCCCGATCTGCCGATAGCACTTTTGTAAGCCGATAGCTTTTCCGCATCGACATCCTCCAACCACTCCCTGTCCTCGGTGTTGTCGATACGGACATATGCCCAATCCTTCGCCATCATCTCATAGTCGACCAATTTTGCATAATCGGGAACGACGGTGAGTTGCTCCGGGTTTTGTGCGTCGATCCGCTTGCGTACCAGCTTGAGATCGTCGATCTGGATATCGACCAGCAGCGCACCGCATCCGTACGCGATTTCTGCGATCTTTTGCGCGAACCAATAGTTCTCTGCGCCAGTCTTTATCTGTAGGCATTGCCCGCCATAAAGCCCGACACCAGTATGTACAATCAACCGTGCGTAGTCTTCGATCATCTGTCCAATAGTTTTCATATGCACCTCAAGTATTACCTGAATGTAGGAAATTACGTTAGAAACACTCCATTTTGCATGAACACAATTTCAGATCCATCTTCCAGCCGGGCAGAAACCTGTAGATTTCCAGTTCCGATGGGAATCCTGGCCCGCAGGGTGCTGACATTGCAGCCGGTCTGCTCCTGCAATTCCATTTCGTCCGCATAGGTGTCCAAGGCTTCCAGGTGATACGTTTCACCCATGCCAATGGTTATCGAGCTGGTAAGGTTCTCGTCGAATCCACCATAGCCGAAATGATGGGCCAGGGTACCCAACTGGGAATGTTCGTCGACCAACGACAATTCACCTAGCTTTGCAGAGCCGCTGTCCATGGACAAGGCGAGGGCCAACAATTCTTTTCCCCTGTCGGCATCGAAATCCACAATGGTTCCCTGTGAAAGCTCGAAGCTGGCTCCTTCCACCATACCACCCAGCAGTCGGAAGGGAAGGGAGGCCTTGACAATGCCCCGACCTTGCAACCGTTCGACCAGCATGCTGACTCGTTCCAAGGGAAGCAACGGGATGAATGATCGTCCGCTTTCGAGTCTGCGCACCCCTCCGCGCCAACGTGATTGGTCGACAGCGGAAACGGTAAAGTCGGTACCATTGTCGGAGCGTATGTGCCAGGATACCACGTCATGCCGGTTCAGCAGCGACAACCTGTGGTCTATCCATGTGACCTGGTCTTGCCATGCGCGAAGCGGATTCGACGTATCGAGTTTGAATACCGGTCCAAGTGCTTTCCAGAGGTCTTCCTCAGAGGCCTTTTTTCCCAGGATCCTCCGTGCCCACACCGGGCCGGGAACCGGTACGACAGCCCATGGTGCGACCTGCTTGTCCAATTGGGGCGGGGCCAGGTTGCCCACCTTCTGCAGCAACCCCATATTCTGGACTATATCGACCGGATCTGCGGTGAAATCCCAATCGCGGTCCTCCGTATCGTCCAGACGAAGCAATGCGGCACCTGTCGGAGGAGCCAGCGACTGTTCATGGATGACTGGAGTCACTTCCAGCACATCACCGGGGACGCCGTCCTCGATGACTACGATATGGACCGCTTGCCGGGTCGTTTCACTGGCTGATTGCGCCAATTCCCGGGCAAAGTCAAGATGTGAAGGGTTTGTATTGATAGACAGGGAATCCCCTTCCTGGATGCGGATAGCCACCCGAAGTAGGATTTCCATATAGGTAGAACGATAATCCATATTCCTCCCAAACTGCAATTCCGATCCGATCCAAGCTCACCCATACGGTTCCGCCGGTACAGATCTCTAGAGAATCATAGTGTACAATATATCCGGTGGAAAGACCAAGCATCTGCCGATAGAATGGGAAATTTGGCAGGGGCTCTTGACCATCGGCCCACTTTCCGCTATTAATATGTTCCATACGAAACCGAAGCGTGCGCCTGTGGTATAGTGGTATTACCTCAGCCTTCCAAGCTGAAGAGGCGGGTTCGATTCCCGTCGGGCGCTTTACCGGGAGCCTGGCACAGCCAGGTTTTTTCATGTCCAGCAGGGGAATCCCCCCAGGACGCTTGCAGCGGGATGGAGGCAGTCGCCTCCTGCAAGTGAATCCGATAGACTGCCGATATTACAAGAGGTGTACAATGGGAGTTCGTGGAGAAGTCTATTCAACGAAACTTGTTACCAATGACAGGACGTATTTCTTCAATGTGAAGGAAAATGTCTATGGTGATTTGTTTCTCAATATTGTGGAAAGCAAGGGAATGGAAGGGGGCTCGGGAAAATTCATCCGCCAGTCCATCCTGGTGTATCAAGAGGACCTCGGGGAATTTGTCCAAGAGTTCCAGAAGACGCTCGATTTCCTCAAGCAGACCGCAAAGAAGTAAGTAAAATCGATACCCTGGGGCAAGCGGCAGGGTATTCGTATAACTCCGATCGTAATCGCTCGGGAATTACCGCAAGTCCCATCCCATTCAATATCTGAACGTCAGACGTTGGATGGGGCTGGGTCCGAATGTTCGGCAAGCTTCCAAATGGGCTTTCGTCGGGTAGCCCTTATGACCGGCGTATCCCCATTGCGGATATTTCCTATCCATCAACACCATCAAATTGTCACGTGCAGTCTTGGCCAAGATCGAAGCGGCCATAATCTCGAAGACGGAATCGTCACCTTTCACCACAGCCTGGCAGGGTAGCGTAAACGGGGGAGTCCTGTTTCCATCGACCAGGATGAGGTCGACATGAACTCCGCTACGTTCGATTTTCGCATACGCCCGTTGCATGGCATGCATCGTCGCTTGCAGGATATTCACCGTATCGATTTCCGCTCTGCTCGACCATGCGACCGCCCATGCCAGCGAGCGCTGCTTTATGACAATCTCGGCCGCTTCCCGGCGCTTCTGGGACAGCTTCTTTGAATCGGCGAGTATCTCGAAGGGGAAGTCTTTCGGCAACACGACCGCAGCGGCACACACCGGACCTGCGATCGGTCCCCGTCCAGCTTCATCGATACCACATATGTTGACCATGACTGCGATAGTAGTGTGCCCAGATGCAATTTGTCAATTCCAGACAGGTGTGGTATACTCGCCCTCGTGGACGGCTGGTCTCTCGTCTCGTATGCAGCGGGAGTATCCGGTCGCGTTTATTGTTCAAGCAAGTGGGAGATCCGGTTGTTCCTCAAAAGCCTAGAATTATATGGATTCAAATCGTTCGCCGACAAGACCCGTCTGGAATTCGCAGATGGGACCACGTCGTTGCTCGGACCCAACGGATGCGGCAAAAGCAATATCGTGGATGCCATCAAATGGGTGCTCGGCGAACAATCCACCAAGACCCTCCGTGCGGGAAAAATGGAAGATGTGATCTTCAATGGCACCGAAACGCGCAAACCGTTGAATGTCGCGGAAGTCACGCTCGTCGTGAGCAACGAAGCAGGCCTGTTGCCGACCGAGCACACCGAGGTAGAGATCAAACGCCGGTTGTTCCGCAGCGGGGAAAGCGAGTTCTACATAAACCGCAACCCTGTTCGCCTCAAGGATATCCGGGAACTGTTCTTCGATACCGGGGTCGGGAAATCGGCCTACTCGATACTCGAGCAGGGCAAGATAGACCAGATTTTGAGCCATAAGCCCGAAGATCGGCGCTATATCTTCGAGGAAGCCGCAGGAATCACCCGGTACAAGCTGAGGAGTTTGGAGGCGGCCCGGAAACTCGAACGGACCGAGGAGAATATCGAACAGGTCGATACCCTGCTGGGTGAGATCAAGCGGCAATATGATTCGCGCAAGGCGCAGGCCGCCAAGGCTGCCCGATACCGCGAGCTTGAGAAAGAGCAGTCTGTCATGGAAGTCGATGTGCAGTTGTCCACGGTCAAGTCGTTCCTGTTGCTCATAGATTCCAGAAAGGAACAACTCTCCAAATCCCAGGCGGCCTACGACCAGCTCAAGGATGATATCGCATTTCAGACCCAGCAGATGGAGGATGAGCAGAGCGAGATCCGCCACCATGCCGAGACCCGGGTGAATATCCAGACAAGGATACAGCGGCTGGAGGAACAGCTCAACGGCAAGCGGGACCAATTGGAATTGCTCCAACAACGGTACCGCGACTTCCTGCGCAGCAAGGATGAGGCCGATTCGCGCGCATCGCAGATATTGGAACGTATCGAGCGGGACGAGGAGGAACTCGAAACGCAACGTGACCATGCCCAGGTGCTGGCCGACACGATCGAGGAACTCGCCGAAAAGATCACGCACCATGAAACGCAGATGGCAGGCACCCAAAATCTCATCAAGGACCACGACCGGGAAATCGAGGAGCGCGAGGCGGCAATCTTGGCCGAGGAGGACATCCAGAAGGAACTCGGGTTGCAGTTGCAGGAGCTTACGGACAGGATAGTCGTCGAATTGGATGCGAAGATCAGTGAGAGCGGGTATTCGACCCAAGCACGCAAGAAAGCCGAGACAGCCTTCTCCGAGCGTTTGGAACGGATCAAGGTCGCCATGGCCGAACGGAAGGAATTCGGGAAGAAGCTCCAGGCGATGGTCGAATCCAAGGCTACGGAACCGAAGAGCGCCATGCAGGACTGGCAACGGTTCCTCGATGAGCTTGCACGATCGGTCGATGCCCTTTTCGAGCTGTTCGCCACCTATGGGAGGAGCCTCCCCAGTTTCATCGACGATTTGCTTGCTCCCGAAGGCATCATCACCAAAAAGCATGCGATCGACAAGGATATGGCCGATTCCAGGGCAAAGACAACCGCACACCGGCAGTCCATTTCCACCTTGCGCGAGGAGAATCGCGGGTTGGCCGAATTGCTCGAGCAGTACAGGGAGCGGTTGACGCAACTGAAGGTTTCGTTGGGTGAGCACACTGCCCGGAGCGTCAGCACGAAGTCGTTGATAGAGAATCTCGAGAAGAATGCCACCGAACAACGCTATCTGCATGGTGATGCCGTCCGCGATGCCCAAGTCGCCCAACAGCGGGTCGAGGAGGCTGTCGAGCAGATGGCGGTAGTCAGGGACGACCAGCAGCGCATCCACGATGAGAAGGACTCGCTCGAGGGACAACTTGTCGAGATTATCGAGGTCATAGAGCGCGAGAACGAACGGATCAGCGGAGAGCGGCAGAAGATCAACCAGCGGTATACCGAATTGAACGAACTGCGTGGCACCATAGACAAGTATACATTCCACATCGAATCGATACACGAACAGATCCAAGGTGTCTACCGGAACTTCTTCGATACCTATGGCAAGAGCCTGAAGGAATTCGACGAACGTCTCGGTGAGGAAATCGGAGATATCGCCCAGTTGCGCGAGCGCCTGGCGCAGGTCAAGAAACAGATCCAAGGCATGGGGTACATCAACCACATGGCCGAGGAGGAGTTCGCCGAGATCAAGGAACGGTACGATTTCTTGACCCGGCAGATGGACGATCTGGTGAAGGCCAAGAACGACCTGACACGGGTTATCGAGGAGATCAAGAAGCGTTCGGAGGAGATGTTCCTCGATTCCTACCAGAAGATACGGGTGAATTTCCAACAGATGTTCCATCGCATGTTCGGTGGCGGACGTGCCGAGTTGCGTCTGCTTGATCCGGAGAATATCCTGGAGTGCGGCATAGATATACTTGCCCAGCCACCCGGCAAGAAACTGGACCGGTTGGCACCGCTTTCCGGTGGTGAGAAGTCGTTGACCGCAGTCGCGCTGCTGTTCGCGACCTACAAGGTGAAACCTTCCCCGTTCTGTATCCTCGACGAGATCGACGCCGCATTGGATGATCGGAATATCGGGTATTTCCTGAGTGTCCTGGAGGATTTCAGTACATCCTCCCAGTTCATCATCATCACACACAACAAGCATACCGTCATGGGTTCCCAGACGTTGCTGGGGGTCACCATGCAGGAGCGGGGTGTGTCGAAGGCGATCAGCTATCGCATGGGATGGGAGGCCGACCAGGAGGTTATCCATGACATGCAGGTTGACACTGGCTCAGAAAATACAGTATAAATCTTTACCGTAACGCAGATAGATTTGGATGGATAATGTTTGATTCAATAAGCGAGAAATTTACTGGGATCGTCAGGTCGTTCAGCGGCAAGGCGAAAATCACCGAGAAAAATATTCAGGATGCAGTCGAAGAGATCAAGATTGCGCTGCTTGAGGCAGACGTAAATCTTCGTGTCGTCAGACGTTTTATCAATCGGACCATGGAAGAGGCTACCGGTGAGAAGGTGCTCAAATCCATCGATCCGGGCCAGCAGTTCATCAAGATCGTGTACGACAAGATGGTGCAATTGCTTGGTGACGAAGAGAGCCAGCACTTGAACCTGAAGGGGCCGGACACCACCAGTGTCATCCTCATGATGGGCTTGCAGGGTTCCGGAAAGACGACTACCGCTGCGAAATTGGCCGCAAGATTGAAGAAGCAGGGAAGAAGACCCCTTTTGGTAGCCGCGGACCTTGTCCGGCCGGCCGCCGTGTTGCAGCTCCAGGTCCTTGGTGAAAAGATCGATGTTCCCGTATACGCCGAAGACTCCAAGGATCCCGTATCGGTTGCGCGCAATGCGTTGGCAAAGGCAAAGCGGGACCAATTCGACATTCTGATCGTCGACACGTCGGGACGCATGCACCTGGACGAGACCATGATGGACGAGATCAAACGGATCCACCAGGCGGTTTCTCCCGACGAGACTCTGTTCGTCGCCGATGCGATGACTGGCCAGAATGCCGTCACCATCGCACAGGAATTCGAAGAGAAGGTCGGAATCTCCGGCGTCATATTGAGCAAGTTCGATTCCGACACACGTGGTGGTGCAGCCCTTTCGTTGCGTTCCATTGTCGGAAAGCCGATCAAATTCATCGGTGTCGGGGAAAAGGTGGAGGATCTCGATCCTTTCTACCCGGAGCGTATCGCTTCCCGTATCCTCGGCATGGGCGACGTCGTCTCATTGGTGGAGAAAGCCCAGGAGACCATCGACCAGGCTGAGGCTGAACGGATGCAGGAGAAGATGAGCAAGAACACCTTCGACCTGCAGGATTATCTCGACCAGCTCGACCGCATGGACAAGATGGGTTCCATCGACAAGATCATCGACATGATCCCCGGAGCAAAGGGAACTGTCAGTGAAGACGACATAGATACTGCGGAAATGAATCGGGAAAAGGCAATCATCCAGTCTATGACCTATGCGGAACGTACGAATTACCGTATACTGGGTCCGACGAGACGGAAACGGATCGCACGGGGCAGCGGAACATCGGTGAACGATGTGAACCGGATGCTGAAGAAATTTGAGAAGATGCGGCTTACCATGAAGAAGTTCGCAAAAAATAAAAAATACCAAGCTTCAATGTTGAAACACATGGGTATGTAATTGCGTTGAGCAGGAGGAAGTTGTGAGTACGAGTATTAGGCTGAAGAGGTTCGGATCGAAAAAGAGACCATACTATCGTTTGGTGGTCATCGATTCCCAGGCAGCACGGGACAGCCGTTCGATTGAAGAAGTCGGACAATATCATCCCATCGAGGCTGAAGACAAGCAGGTTGTTCTCAAAGAGGATCGCATCAAGGACTGGATTGCAAAAGGCGCACAGCCTTCCGCGACCGTCAAGAAGATCCTAAACAAACACCACATCACACTGAATAGAACTCTTCAAGATTAATCGGAGGGTTTTGTCGTGGAAAAGGATCTAGTGGAATACATTGCGAAATCGCTCGTGGACCAACCCGACGAAGTGGTGGTGAATGTGATCGAGGGTGAGCAATCGACCATCCTCGAGCTCAAGGTAGCCGCCGACGACGTCGGAAAGGTAATCGGCAAGCAGGGGCGGATAGCCAATGCGGTACGCGTCATCCTCAGTGCTTCGGCAGCCAAGGGTGGCAAGCATGTGCAATTGGAAATTCTCGACTGATGGAATATCTTGCAACGGGGGTCCTCAAAGGCCCCCACGGTGTACAAGGGTTCGTCAAGGTGCATTCCTATTCGCAGGAATATGGGCATCTGGTTTCGTTGCGTTCCGTTTCCTTACGTAAGGACGGTACCCAGCGGGAACTGAAGATAGAGGCCGTCAAGTCCTCCGGAAAGGAGCTCCTCGTCAAGTTCGAGGGAATCGACACTCCGGAGGTCGCCCGGACATACAATGGCTGGGAAATCTGGGTTCCGCGGCAATCGGCCGCGAATCTGGAGGATGGCGAGTACTATGTGGCCGACTTGGCCGCCTGTAGCCTGCGTGTGGCCGACAGTATAGTGGGAAAGGTGGTTGGTGTTGTCGAGGGACCCCAGGCTTTGTTGCTCGAGGTCGAATCGGCGGCTGACCAGAAACGGTATCTTGTGCCCTTCATGGGACAGTATATCGGAGACGTCGATATGGAGAAGAAGGAGTTGGAACTGCTGGTTCCGGAATTGCTCGCATGAATTTCGATATCGTCACATTGTTTCCCGAAATCGTGGAATCCTTTTTCACAAGTTCGATCATGGCAAAGAGTGTCCAGGCCGGATCGGTCTCCTACAACCTGGTGAATTTCCGGGACTGGGCACAGGACAAGCACAAGACTTGTGACGATGCCCCATACGGTGGCGGAGCCGGCATGGTGATAAAACCCGAACCGTTGGGACGGGCTTTGGATGCCATTGGAGCGAAGCACAAGCGGGTGGTGTATCCAACCCCGAGCGGCAAGCCTTTCACGCAGGAGTATGCGCGCGAGTTGAGCCGCGAGGAGGATCTGGTCATTATCTGTGGTCGATACGAGGGTATTGACCAAAGAATCATTGACCTGTATGTTGATGACGAGATTTGCATAGGTGACTATGTGATTTCGTCTGGCGAAGTTGCTGCGTTGGTTATTGTCGATGCGGTCTATCGCTTGCTGGAAGGTGTGATCAGCGGGGAATCGCTGGTTGAGGAGAGTTTCACCGACGGATTGTTGGAATATCCTCACTACACGAGACCTGAAACCTATTGCGGAATTAACGTTCCTACGATATTATTGTCGGGTCATCACGCACGCATCAACCAGTGGCGTTTACGGAAACGGTTGGAAAAGACCCTGTTGAACCGTCCTGAACTGTTGGACAATGCCGAGCTGGACGAATTTGCGAAACGAATAGTAACTGAATTGAAACCATATGTTGCGAAGGGGACTGAAAAAGATGGATGTGATCAAGGCGATTGAGTCGGAGCAGATGAAAGAAAACGCGGAGAATTTCCACGTTGGAGATACGGTGAAAGTGTATTTCACCATTAAGGAAGGCGACAAGGAACGCGTACAGGTATATGAAGGGTTGGTGATCGCATTCAAGAATGGCGGCATCCGCAAGACCTTCACCGTGCGGAAGAATTCCTATGGTGTTGGCGTGGAAAGAATTTTCCCACTCCATTCACCTCGGATCGAGAAAGTCGAAGTCACTCGCCGTGGTCGGGTCAGAAGAGCCAAGCTCTACTACATCCGCACCAAGATCGGTAAGGCTGCGAAAGTACCCGAACTCATCGTCAAGAAGAGATAAGGGAATTTCTCTGTTGCTTCGGAAAGGGACGGTTGCCAAGCGCTACCGTCCTTTTGTTGTGTCCGGACAGCGGCAGGCCCACAACCATGGGGTGGCATGAACACACGACCCGTACCGGTCGTGCGGGAGAGGCAGCTGGTGCGGCGTACCTTGAGGGGAAGGGCTATGAGATACTGGCCAGGAACTACCGGACGCACGATAGCGAGCTGGATATCGTGGCATTCGATCCGCGGGACCGTACCCTGGTATGCGTCGAGGTGAAGACCTGGAGGCGACCCTATTTCCCGATGGATGACCTGCGGTATGCGATTCCACCGGCCAAATACCACAGGTTGCGCAGGGGATTGGCACAGTTCATTGCATCTCAATTACAATTGCAGTATGATTTCATTCGTATCGATGTACTATTGCACTATGGTGAGCAGACTGTCCATATCGAAGGGGAAGCTTAATGAACAACGGTCCTGAGAGTAAAAATACCGATAAGAACCCGAGCAGATCGGCCAAACGGAATGAGAACCGACGCAAACGCCGTCGACAAAACAAACAGGCTCCGAAGAGTCTCAAGGCCGAGGTGGCGAACCAACAGAAGGCCGAACAGGTGCAGTCGGAGCGCAAGAAGCGCATCGACAAGCAAATGGCGCCGATCGTGGTTCCACGGGTACAGGAGCCTATTCCCACGTGTGCCATCTGTGGAAAACCTATCGACGCGATTGCCCAGGCGATTTGTGGACCCCAGCCTGATTCGTTCAACCATTTCGACTGCGTGTTGAGAAAGATCGCCGACGACGAGCGGATATTGCCGACCCAGAAGGTCTCCTATATCGGCAAGGGGGTTTTTGCGATCGTGGAGACCGATGCCGAGGGACATTTCGTGTTTGTCAAACGCATCCCCTTTGAGAGTCCGGAGGTTTTCCAATCGATGAAACGGTTCGTGGAGGACCACAAGCGATGATCAATCTGGAAGGGAATCCGATACGGGCAATGTTGCCGGGTACATTCGACCCCCCTACGAATGGACATTTGAATCTTATCGAGCGGTCGGCGCGGCTGTTCGGACATCTGGATATCGTCGTTGCAGACAATACCAGCAAAAAATGTCTCTTTACCGGCGAGGAACGTATGGCGATGCTGCGTGACATACTCGAACCGTTTCCCAATGTACGTGTCGTATCCTGGAACGGACTGGTAGTCGATTATGCGAGGAAGGAAGGCATCAATGTCATGATTCGCGGAGTCAGGGCGCTGGTGGATTTCGGATACGAGTTCGAATTGGCGATGACCAACAAGCAACTCTATCCGAATCTTGAAGTGTTGTTCATGCCCACCGATCCGAATTATTTTGTCCTCAGGTCGTCGGCGATCAAGGAGATGGCTGCCTTCGGGGCAGATATCAGTACGATGGTGCCAAAGTCTGTGGCCGAAAAGCTCAGAAGCAGGGTCAAGTTGTTGACATAATCATTTGTTTTCGTTATTCTCACAAAAGCACATTTACGATTGAAGAGGTTAAAATATGGCGGTACCTAAACATAAGACTTCGAAGGCGAGCGCAGCCTCCAGAAAAACGGCTAACATGCGTCTTGCGACTCCCACACTTTGCGTGTGTGGAACCTGTGGCAACCTGGTGGTTCCCCATCGCGTTTGCCCAAAATGCGGTTTTTACCGTGGAAAGCAGATCATTGATCAGGAAAAGATGGCATAGGCGTTTGCTGAGTCATAGAATTCAGGAGGATAAATCATGGATGCAAATACAGTATTTGATAAGCTGAAGAGCTTGATCGCTGAAAAGTTGGAAATTGAAGACAGCAAGATTACTCTTGATTCTTCGTTCCGCAAGGACCTTGGAGCCGACAGTCTCGATACCTACGAACTGGTGTATGCGATTGAAGAAGAGTTGGGCGTATCGATTCCCGATGAAAAAGCCAACGAATTCGAAACGGTGCGCGACGCTGTTGATTTCCTGGCAAAATTGTTGAAATAGTACGTCTCCTTATATGTCTGTTTTTCCTAAGACAGTATCGTATGGCAAAGCTCCTGAAATCTCTTCGGAGAGAAAGCGGGAGCTTTCTTTGTTTCAAAAGCAAGCGGATATCAAGTTCAAGAATCCCGAGCTTCTGAACCTGGCTTTTTGCCATCGTTCCTTCGCAAACGAAAGCACCACCGATGTCGACAACAACGAGCGTCTCGAATTCCTTGGGGACAGTGTGTTGGGGCTGATTGTCGCCGATTGGCTGTTCATACACTTGCCCGATTCCGACGAAGGCGACTTTTCCAGGATCAAGTCCTTCGTTGTCAGCGAGGAGAGTCTTGCCTCGATCGCGAAGAAACTGCGTGTGGACAACTTTATCCTGATTGGGAAAGGCGAGGAGTTTTCTGGCGGCAGGAACAAGAAGGCCTTGCTCGCAGACTGCATGGAAGCAATTTTCGGTGCATATTTCCTCGATTCCGGCTATAAGGCGGCAACGGACCTCGTCCAACGGTTGCTCGTTCCGGAGATCAAGGTCGTACTCGCCAACAAGCACAGGAAGGACTACAAGACCTTGTTGCAGGAACATGTGCAGAAGATGTACAAGACCTATCCCCGGTATGAAGTTGCCAAGAAGACCGGACCTGAACATGACAACACCTTTTGGGTGAAGGTCATGGTCCAGAAGAAGGTGTTCGGCCCGGCTCCCGGAAACAATAAGAAAGAGGGTGAACAGGCCGCGGCGAAGATTGCCTACGAGGAATTGGTCGGCGAATAGGCGTCAGTGGTCCATCCGCTGCCTATAGAAGTTCATTGCGATAGTCTTGAGTTTGCCTGCCTCGTTCTCGGTCGGATCATCCAGCACAGTATCGAGCAACTCCTTGAGCACCAAACCCATCGCAGGCCCTTTGGGGATGCCCAGATCGGCAAGATCGTTCCCATCGATCGCCAGGTCCCTGTAGGACAGTGCCGACCCGGCATCCAGCACCCGTTTGATCCGTTTCTCGAATTCGATCAGATGCCCGGGTGAGACAAACCCATGGATAGCGACCTGGTCGGCCAGACGCAGCGCGAAGAGATCGTCGATGGAGTCGAGCCCGACACGGTTGACGAACCGACGTACGGCACCATCGGTCCAATCCTGCGTGTAATGGAACATATGGTTGCCGATCAGATTCAACACAGCCGATTTCTCTTCGTTGGAACATTTCAACCGTTGCAGGATATCCTCGGCCATCCGTTGGGAATGGGCCTCATGGTGATAGAAGGTGACCTCCCCGTCGGCTTGTATCGTCTTGGTTGGGACTTTCCCTATATCGTGCAGCAGGGCGGCAAGCCGCACCAATGGTTTGGATCTTGGAGCAGCATCGCAACTTTGGATGCCGTGCATCATCACATCATACACATGTGCTCCCTTCTGTTGCACACCGTGTCCCGCCGCCAATTCGGGCAATAGCACCTCCAACGCACCACAATCGTGCATCGCAAGCAATCCGACAGAGGGTTTTTCCGATTCTAGGATCTTGAACAACTCGGCATGGACGCGTTCCCCCGAAACCATGACCAGGTTCTTGGAAAGCAATCGCATGGCTTCCATCGTCTGGGGGTGGATGGAAAAGGCCAGTTGGGCTGCGAACCTGCAAGCACGGAGGATCCTCAACGCATCTTCCCCGAAGCGTTGCCTCGCCTCTCCGATAGCCCTGATGGTCTTCATCCCAAGATCATCCAGACCACCATGCATATCGACAACTTCACCGGTGGATGCATTGGCGGCCAATGCGTTGATCGTGAAATCACGCCGCCGCAAATCGTCTTCAAGCGAACGCACGAACACCACCTTCTCGGGGTGCCTGTGGTCGCCGTAGGTGCCGTCTGTCCTGAATGTGGTGACTTCGTACGAATTGCCCTTGAACAGGACCGTCACGGTCCCATGTTTGATTCCGGTGGGGATCACTGTCCTGAACAGGCGCATGACTTGTGAAGGCAACGCATCGGTGGCAAAGTCGAAATCGTTGGTGGGACGGTGGAGGAAATGGTCCCGTACGGCGCCACCGACAATGAATATCGAAAACCCTGCCTCGACGAAATGGGATGCGAATTGTTTGATGGGCGGGGAAATCGTAAAATTATTCATGGCGCAATGCTACCGGCGCTTCGATACTATTGTCAATACAGATTGAATATAACGCGTAAAATGTCTATAGTTGACCCTATGCTCGCCAGTGGTGCAGCCATTGGCCTGCCTTATTCATTTTGTGTAGGAGTTCCAGCAATGTTCAATCCGGTTGATCCGAAAACAGATTTCCCTAAGATGGAAGAAAAAATCCAGAAGTTCTGGGAAGATAACGATATCTATCGCAAATCGGTGGAGTATAGGAGTGCGGACAACGGGTATGTCTTCTACGACGGTCCTCCGTTCGCAACCGGTCTTCCACACTTCGGACATCTCGTTCCCGGTACCATCAAGGATCTGTATCCCCGTTACCAGACCATGAAGGGAAAGCGGGTCAACAGGCGCTTCGGATGGGATTGCCACGGGTTGCCGGTCGAGTATGAAATCGAGAAATCCTTGAATATCAGCGGACACAAGGCCGTCGAGGAATATGGGGTCGCCAAATTCAACGAGCAATGCCGCTCCATTGTGCTCCGTTATACCTCCGAGTGGAAAGCCACCATCAACCGTATGGGCCGTTGGGTCGATTTCGAACATGGATACCGGACCATGGATACCGACTACATGGAATCGATCTGGTGGGTATTCAAGACGTTGTATGAACGGGGCATGATCTACGAAGGGTACAATATCCTGCCGTACAGTCCCGCGTTGGCTACTCCGTTGTCCAACTTCGAAGTGAATCTCGGAGGCTATCAGGATGTCGTCGACCAGGCGGTGACCGTGCGATTCAAGGTTGATGGTACCGACGATACCTATTTCCTCGCTTGGACGACCACGCCTTGGACACTCCCATCCAACCTTGCGCTGGCGCTTGGACCCGATATCGACTATGTGAAGGTGAAGGATCTTGCCGAGCAGGTGCACTATATCCTTGGGAAGGACCGGCTCAAGAACTACTACCAGGATCCCGCCACCTATGAGATTGTGGAGACCTACATGGGTTCACAGCTCGCCGGTATGCGCTACGAGCCATTGTTCCCCTTCTTTGCCCACTTGAAGAAGGACGGAGCGTTCCTGACTGTCGTAGGCGACTATGTGACAGTTGAGGACGGTTGTGGAATTGTCCACACCGCACCTGGCTTTGGCGAGGACGACTACCAGGTCCTCAAGGGGACCGGAATTCCGGTGGTTTGTCCGATCGACGACGATTGCCGGTTCACCAGCGAGGTACCCCTGTTCGAGGGTGTGTTCGTCAAGGATGCCGATTCGGCGATCATCAAATGGTTGAAGGAGAACGGGAAGTTGGTGAAACGTGAGAATTACCTGCACAGCTATCCGTTCT
>Ga0154462_120_pt1 | contig 20002 bp, 18 predicted proteins | sample RifGroC2_FD_105655 | JGI IMG/M metagenome (GOLD analysis project Ga0154462, IMG submission 105655) | Spirochaetes bacterium GWC2_52_13
AGCGTCCAGAAAAAACTTGCATTCCGCTTCGGGAAAAACGACGGTCGTTATGTCCCGGCCTTCCGCAACCAGGTTCAATCCACCTGCCGCCAATGCCCGGAGATGCGTATTGACTATGGTACGTAACTCGACAATCGCGGAATGTTGCGCCACATATGCGTCGACAGCATCGGTATGCAACCGGTCCTGAACATCGGCTCCATCGGCATACAACCGGCCATCTACAATCCTCATGGACAGTTGCCTGGCGACTTCGAGGACCGCCGATTCGTCTTTCGGATCTTGGCCTTGTTCGAGAACCGCCAGCGTGATTGTCCTATAGAAATTTCCTGAATTCAGGAAATAGAAACCCAAACGTTGTGCAACCATGTTGGCTATTGTACTTTTCCCCACACCGGCAGGGCCGTCGATGGCTACCACAAAACCCTTCAACCGCATGGTCTCTTCTTTGGTCATACGTTCTTGCCCTCCAAAAGTGCCGTGATCTCCGCCTTGGTCACCGGTCTGTAGCGACCTTCGGCCAGATCCTCCAATTGTATAGGACCGATCCGGATCCGTACAAGCCGCTGGATCGTATAGCCGAAGTAGCTGAAAATCTTGCGGAGTTCCCTATTTTTTCCCTCGGTGAGTGTTACCAACACCCAACGCTTGGACTGCAATTTGAAATGTTTGATGGTATAGGGTTTCTGGCTATCGATATAGATTCCCCGGAGAGCCTCGTCGAGATCCGCCCGATTGATCGGCTCGTTGGTCATGATCGCATACTCTTTTTCAATTTGACTTGAAGGATGCATTATCTTCTGGGCAACATCACCATCGTTCGTATAGAGGATAAGCCCCGAGGATTCCTTGTCCAGTCTGCCGACATGAAAGAGCAAGTTGTTTTCTGGTATGGTGATGAGATCACGTGCGTAGAGTTTTTCGTTGGGATCATAGTTGGTGCACACATATCCTTTCGGTTTGTTCAACGCATAGTAGAAGGTCCTGTCGGCCGGTTCTGCCAAGATATCGTCCACCATGACCACATCGTCGGCATCTACCTTCGTGCCCATTTCGATGACAATCCTGGTGTTGACGGAAACGCGTCCTTCCGAGATCAATGTCTCGCAGGATCTTCGGGAACCAAATCCACTTTTCGCAAGATAACTTTGCAGGCGGATAGGATATTCAATTCGCATCGTATAGCTCCTCATCATTGGTAAAACGGGCACGGTCTATCTCCGAAAGCTTCGGAAGCGCAGATATGCTCGGTAAGTTGAATTCAAACAAAAACTTTTTTGTCGTTCCGTACAGACACGGATGGCCAGGGACATCCTTGCGGCCAACGACCTTGATATATTCACGTTCACGCAAGAGGCGGACGATATTGTCGGAGGCGACCCCCCGAATATTCTCCACATCCCTTCGGGTGACCGGTTGGGAATATGCTATGATCGACAGTGTCTCGAGCGCTGCCTTCGACAAACGCCGGTCCACTTTCCTTCCATAGCAATCCCGGAGACGGTCATGCAAGTCGGTCGCCGGTAGAAAACAATAGGTTCCCTTGTCTTCGACCAGATGCAAACCATGCATGTGCGCTTCCCAATAATCCTGCAGTTCCTTCAGTGCTTCAAGCAGGATCTGTTCCTCCATACCTGTCAATCTGCCGAGCTTGTCTTTTCCAACAGGCTCGTTTTCCAAAAACAGTATCACTTCCACCAGGCGTGCATTGGAAGAAAGTATCGTCGTATCGCCAATCATACATCCTCCTGGTCATCGTCGTCTGTCAAATCTATGATTTCATCGTCGACATCATCATATGAAAATGTTGGATGTTCCATTTTTTGTGGTTGTTGTGCTTGTGTATTTTGGGGCATCAGGAACGATTCGTACGGTTCCTCATCGCCAAAATCCTCATCATCGATAACATTGGGATCGAAATCCTGCTTCTTCCTGATCACAATATCCCCGAACAAGGCATGCTGGTGTATGGTGACCATACTGAATTTCACAGCTTCCAGGATCGCGAGGAAAGCACAGATGATATCCATGGGAGAATCCCTGTGCACAACGATATCCGAAAAAGATATGTCGTCCCTCGATTCGAACAATTCCGCCATGAGGGTAAGCTTCTGTTTGGTGGTCACTTCCTCATACACATTGAAGACCTGTTCAGGTGTTATGGATTGGAGCAATGAGGAGAAGGTCTTCAGCAGATCCCATATATTCACATCATTCCACAGGTCCTGGTCCTCGAAGGGGAGCATGAACTGGCTTTTCTTCCGATGAATGAACAATTCTCCACTTTGGTTGGAATCCGAAAGAAGTGACGTATACCGTTTGAACTTCTGGTATTCGAGCAACCGTTCGACGAGATCGGCCCGCAATTCGGAGAATTCGTCATCCTCATCGATCTGTTCGTCCGAGGGAAGCAACATCCTGCTCTTCATGTAGATGAGATGGGCTGCCATGGCATAGAAGTCGGTCAGGTCATCCAGGTCCATCCTGTCGACAGCATCCAGATACGTCAAGAACTGGTCTGTAATTTCTGCAATGGGGATATCGTAGATGTTTACTTGTGCCTTTTGGATCAAATGCAACAACAGATCCAAGGGACCTTCGAATTGTCGTATCGAATAGGACAAGGCGGTTTGGGGCATGTGCTCGGTAACCGCCAGCCCTGCTTCATTCACCATGCGAAAGAGTATACCTTTTTCGCATGGTTGCGTAAAGAGTCGTTACTCTGCCGGAATTTCCACAACTTTGCCTGCCGCCGCAGGGATAGCGGGGAAGATCAACGCACGGAGTTTCTTGTCCAGTTCGATTGTGATATCGGTGTTCGTTTTCAGGAAGGTAATCGCGTTCTCCCTACCCTGCCCGATCTTCTCTCCGTTGTAGGCGTACCACGAACCGCTCTTCTCCAGCAATTCGAACTTCAAGGCTGCGTCGAGTATGCTTCCATGATAACTGAGGCCTTCACCGAAGAACATGTCGAGTTCCACTTTCTTGAATGGTGGAGCCACCTTGTTCTTCACTATCTTGATCCGTACCCGGTTGCCGATGATATCGTCGGCGCTTCTACTGATAGCTTCTATCTTACGTACCTCGATCCGGATCGAGGCATAGAATTTCAATGCATTTCCACCCGTAGTGGTCTCGGGGTTGCCGAACATGACACCGATCTTCATGCGGATCTGGTTGATGAAGATGATGGTGGTATTGCTCTTTGAAAGGATACCGGTGAGTTTGCGCAAGGCCTGGCTCATGAGCCGGGCCTGCAGGCCCATATGGGAATCACCCATTTCGCCATCGATTTCCGCCTGTGGGGTCAGTGCTGCGACCGAGTCGACCACGATTATGTCGACCGCACCGGAACGTACCAACGATTCGACGATTTCAAGGGCTTGCTCACCATTGTCTGGTTGCGATATCCACAATTCGTCCGTATTCACACCAAGTTTCTTGGCATATGTCGGATCTAGGGCGTGTTCAGCATCGATAAAGGCAGCGATTCCACCAGCCTTTTGGCTTTCGGCGATCGCATGCAACGCCAACGTCGTCTTTCCGGAGGATTCAGGTCCGTATATCTCGATTACCCTGCCCTTCGGATAGCCGCCGACACCCAGGGCTTCGTCCAGTAGGATAGAACCCGAAGAGATGGCTTGTATCGTCCGGTCGGTTGCGCTATCGCCCAATTTCATCAGGGCGCCCTTTCCAAACTGTTTGTCTATCTGGGAACGGGCCGCTTCCAATGCCACCAGCTTTTGCTTGGAATCCGTAACTGCCGCTCCACTCGAATTATTTGTGTTCTTTGCCATATTCCTCTGTACTCCTTACCATATTCCATACCAATCATACCGCATCTGCCAGGTTATTGCTTCAATTTTCCAGGTGAGTCGAGAACGAGTGTGATCGGACCTTCGTTCGTGTAGGCGACACGCATCGAGGCACCGAATTCACCGGTAGCGACTTCGAGGCCTTGCGACCGCACCTTTTCGACAAACAACCCGTACATCTGACGGGCAACTGCCGGTTCGGCCGCGGGATCGAACGAAGGGCGGTTCCCTTTCCGCAAATCCGCGCAGAGCGTGAATTGGCTCACCACCAGCACCGCGTAACCGAGATCGGAAACCGACAAATTCATTTTACCCTCGTTGTCGGTGAACAGTCTCATCCGGGGAATCTTGTTGGCAAGATACTCCAGGTCAACTTCGGTATCGCCCTTCTGTACTCCGAGGTATACCAGAAGTCCACGATCGATGCTGCCAACGGCAGTCCCGTCAACGGTGACCGAAGCTTCGGTTACCCGTTGTATGACCGCTCTCATCAGGACTCCATTCCTTGGATCCGTGCCGCAAACGACTTCTTGTCACCGGCATTGAAGAATGCGCTTCCCATGACCAGCACATCTACCCCGGCTTCAACCAACAGATCGGCGTTGTTCGCATTCACACCTCCATCGACAGAGATCCTGAAATCGAGTTTGTGTTTTTTACGTAGAGCATCCAACTGTCGTATCTTATCCAATGAGTTGGCGATGAATTTCTGTCCACCGAACCCGGGATCGACACTCATGACCAATACCAATTCCACTTCATCCAAGACCATCTCGATCGATGATACTGGTGTCGAGGGAACCAACGAGACGCCGGCCTGCTTGCCTTCATCGTGTATCGCTCCCAGGGTCCGATGCAAATGGACCGAGGCCTCGGCGTGGACAGTTATGATATCGCTGCCGGCCCTGGCGAATTCCACAATGAAACGCTCGGGTCTATCCACCATGAGGTGGGTATCGAAAACCAACGAGGACAATGGCCTGATATCTTCGATAAACTTTGGGCCGAACGAAATATTCGGAACAAACAGTCCATCCATGACATCCAGATGGATCCACTGGGCGGTGGTTTTTCCAATCATCGCAACCGCTTCTCCAGCACAGGAAAAATCGGCTGAGAGCATAGACGGAGCTAGGATACAACGTGGTTCTATATTCATGATTATGTTGTACCAGATACCGTGGTTTTTGGAAAGCGTGCACGGTGCCCAACTGCCCTGATAAGCAAAGACTTATTGCATTGTATTGCTTTACATGCTATTATATGTAAGCAACTTGGAACTTTTCTCACCGTACAACACCTGAGCTGTCAAGGAATCCAAACCAAAGGATACACGGCTCGGGCTGTTTGCTATTTGTTCCAAATAAGCACTTTATCAAGGGAGCGCAGCATGAACGAAGAGAACATCAAAACCCTACTCACAGAAGAGAAGTGGACAAGGGCTACCATCAACAATTACACTATCCCCAATTTCCAGGAGCTCGATGTCATTCTGAATCAGATTGAAAGCCCCGAAGAATTGCTTGAAGTGAAATCCATATGTGACGAATACCTCCAGAAGAACAAGAACAGCATAATAGCCATGTATCTCAGTGGAAGTATCGCGCTGCGCAGGCGGTCCCTTGACTATGGCAATATCACCAACCTCATCGAAATGTTCAATGAAAGCAAGAAGTACAGTATCGTCGAGCACTTGAGCTTGAAGGTTTTGGAACGATTCGAGGACAAGTATGTCATTCGTGTGCTGGCCGCGTGTTACGAGAAGCTGAATCGCGAGGATGACAAGTTTGTCCTCTACGAACGTTTGGTGAAGGTCGACTATGATGAAACCGATCTGCTCCAGGCTATCGCTGAACGATATATATCGAAGAACAACAAGGAGAAAGCCCTCTTCTTCTACAAGAAGTCCCTGCAGAGATATCTGAATGCCCAGAACCTTCCCGCGGTGAAGGATGTCTGGACCATACTCTTGCGCATGATTCCCGACGACTTCGCGTACCTGCTCGGATTGGCGCAACGGGTTTCCACCCGTTTCCAAGGTGAACGGACGAACCAGATGCTTTCCCAGCTGTATGACGTTGCCGTGCAGAAAGAGGATTGGGACCAGGGCGTCAATGTGCTCAAGACCATGCTCGATACCGACCCCCATTCCGAATGGGCCCGGGAACGGTTGGTCGAATGCTACCGGCAAAAATACGCAGGACACAGCAGACTTGAGGCTTGCATTGAAATATCCAATTTGACCAAAGCCTATCGGGATGTACACTCTGCGATCGATGATTTCGAGAAGAACATCGCTTTCGACAAGGGGTCGTTCGTATTCCACAAGACCTGGAGTATCGGCCGTATCCGTGAGTTGTCGCATGAGAATGTGGTGATCGACTTCTCTTCCAAGCGGAACCACAGCATGTCTCTGGGCATGGCTTTCAGTTCCCTGCAAGTATTGCCAAAGCATCACATATGGGTGCTGAAGAGCGTTTTCCCCAAGGAAAAGTTGACCGAGAAGTTTATTGGCGATGTTCCCTGGGGACTGCGAACCCTTATTTCGAGCCATGGAAATGCCGCAACCCTGAAAGATATGAAGGCTGAGATCGTTCCTTCGATCCTGACCGTGAAGGAATGGACCTCGTGGCTTTCTTCGGCGAAAAAAGTCCTCATGAGCGATCCTCTCATCGGTTTCTTGCCGAATGATCCCGATGTCTTCACGGTACGTGATACACCGATTTCCTATGAGGAGAAGTCGTTGGGCATCTTCCGCAATGAGAAGCGCTTCTACCAGAAGGTTAGGATCGTACGTGAGTTCCTGGTCAATGGTGACCCCGAGACCGAGTTCTTCATGGAAATGGTCCAATATTTTGTCGACCAATGCACCAACTACCAGATGGTGAACGACCAGGTGATCTCAAGCTATCTCTTTGTCGATTTCCTCTGTGACAAGTATCCGTTCCTTGAGCGGCCGAGCACTGTCGATTTCAAGCATTTGTATGGACTCATGGACAATATCCCGAAGGTATTCGATGCCGTCGACGATTCGGAGCTCAAGAAGTCGTTCATAGACAATGTGGTGACCGTAGAGGATCCGGAGGAAATCGAGAAGGTTCTGATCTCCCTCTACCCCTACTACCTGACCAGCTATATCATGGATACGTTGCGGGATCAGGGACGACAGAAAATCATTGAGGACATGTTCAGGAATGCCTGCAGGAATTATCGGGAGAATGCCGATCTGTTCACCTACCTTGCCCGTACGTATGACCGCAAGTTCTGGGAGAAGAAGATCAAGGTTCCGTTCGAGACATTGCTTACCAGTGAATTGCAGTTGCTTGACTTCGCGTTCAATGCGATAGAGGCGAAGAAGGCTACCAACGAAAACCGAAAGATTGCGAAAACGTTGACCACTATCCTCTTCGAGGAACGGGTTGTATTCGATTTCCTCAAGGGAGCGAACGAAGGTTCGGCCCAGCGTGTGAACTTTATAGTGCAACGTATGCAGGGACTCGACCAGTCGAGGAAAATCGAGGTGAAGCATGCTATCCTCGAAAAGTATCCCGACTTCGTATTCCTCGGAGAAGAGGAGAATTCGACCGAAATGGTAACCAGCGGGTTGCTTGTGACCCAGGCAAGATATCAGGAGAAACAACTCGAGTTGGATCGGATCATGAATGTTGAGATCCCGGAGAATTCGAAGGAAATCGGTGCCGCACTCTCATTGGGTGACTTGCGGGAGAATTCCGAGTTCAAGGCTGCGAAGGAAAAGCAAGGGATTCTCAATACCACCATGATGCGTCTCACCGAGGAGATTTCACGTGCCGTCATCGTGACCCAATCCATGGTGGATGCAACGAAGGTATCGTTCGGTACCGAGGTGGTCCTGAAGAACAATCTGAATGGGAAAGAGGATATCTATCGCATTTTTGGACCGTGGGAATCGAACCCGGCCGAGAATACCATCAGTTACCTTGCTCCTTTCGGTGCCAAGCTCTTGAACCATACTCCTGGAGAACGCTTCACATTCGAGATCAATGAGACCAAGTATGACTATACCGTGGTTTCGATAAGCGGACTTCTTGTGTAGATAGGATTGTCAGAAGGATATGAGGGGAGCGCCGGCGATCATGTCAGCGCTCTTTTCGTTTCAAGACACTCAAGAATTCTATGCCTGCCAACCGGTACGAGACGACCGTACTGAGAATCGCCAAGCTGTAGAGTCCCAATAGTACCAAGGCATTCGACCACGTGCTCCCATCATGCCACCACGAAGTGGATGCCAACCTGATGTATAGGAACGCCAGCGTTGCCAGGGGAATATTTGCCACCAACAGTTTTACCAGCCCATCCGCCAGTACCTTCGCGTGTACATGCGCATGTTGTTTTCGTACGGCGATACACCAGAGCACCAGAATCCCGATCGCATAGGAAAGGGAATTCGCAAAACTCAATGAAGGCGAGCCGTACTCCAATCGTATACCAAGCCAAGTAATGAAGATATCGAGCACCGATACGACTATTCCGACAACGAGTGTCGCCGTGAACTTGTTTGTGGAGAAACAGACGCGTTGCATGAATCCATACCAGGCCACGATCGGCATACCTATCGAGAACCATATCAGGATCCGACCAGTCTCCATGGTGTCTCCAAGATTGAAGCGTCCACTTTGCAGCAGCACCGCAGTCGTCTCATTGCGCAATACGGTGAGGACCAGCGCCGCGGGAATCAGGAAAGTGGCGATATACAGCATCCCCTTGGAGATCAATGCTCCAAGTTCTTCGGGAGCTTTCCTATGGAAAGCGGAGACCATGGCAGGAAAGAAGACTGTTGCGATTGCGGCATAGAATATGCCATAGGGAGCCTGCCACAGGATGATCGCATTGCTGAATGCCGTCACGGTTCCTTCGGAAAGCGAAGAGGCGAAGTAGAATGCTATCTGCTGGGTGACGATTGCGATTACAGCTGTAATCGTCACGGGAGCCCACCCCTTCATGACCCGTTTGAATTCGGGATTGGCGAAGTTGAAGGAAACGAGCATCGTATAACCATGTCGCCTCAATCGCAGGTAGGTGACGATCGCTTGCAATGTTCCTCCGGCAATGACCCCGAGTGCCATTGAGTAGGCCCCGAAGCGGTCACTGAGCAGGTAGACACTGCCTATGACCGAGAGGGAAAAGATCAAAGGTGCCGCGGCAGCCGTAAAGAAGGAGCCGTGGCTTTGCAACACCCCTCCATAGAGTGCGGCGAACGAGATGGAACCCAGGAAGATCATGAAATAGACCAGCAGTTCACTGGATAGTCGGATACTCGCGGGATCGGAAAAATCGCTGAGAAACACGATGATCGGTTCGCGCCATATCCAAGTGAACAGTACCAAGGGAATCGTGATGAGCAACTGGAATCCCTGCATCCGGGCCAAAAGAGCCCGAGAAGTCGTCGTCCCCCCCTCCTCTTTCGTTATGGAGGCGGTGAACACAGGAATATAGGCACTGCTTAGGGCTCCCTCGGCAAACAGTTTCCGGAAATTATTGGGTATGTTGAAGGTAAAATTGATCACATCGGCAATACCGGTCGCACCGAATACCGTGGCGATAGCCCTAGCCTTCACGATACCAAGCAATCGCGATGCCAACGTGCAGATCATGATGACCAATGAGTTCGAGGCGGCGTCACGCGATGTATGGCGTTCGCTACTTGCCATAGTACCTTGCCAGATACGACCGTTTGAATTCGAGGAACCGGTCTTCAAGGATTGCTTGCCGTGTCTTCTCCATCAAATGGTACAGGTAGGTCAGATTATGTTCCGTAGCCAGCATACCGCCCAGCATTTCCCCAGCTTTGAACATGTGGCGGACATAGCCTCGGGAGTATTTTGTGCATGCGGTGCATGTGCAGCCTTCCGACAACGGTCCGGTATCGAATTCATGGACAGCCTTTTTCATTTGGATCATGCCATCGTCGGTGAAGACCGAACCATTGCGTGCCGATCGGGTTGCGAGTACACAATCGAACAGGTCGATTCCGTTGGCTACCGCATCGAGAATATAGTCGGGAGAACCTATGCCCATGACATAGCGTGGGCGGTCGGTTGGTATGTATTCCGTGGTATAGGCGAGGAATTCGGAGAAAACCTCGGGGGTCTCCCCGACCGATAGTCCTCCGATGGCGATACCGGGAAAGTCGATCTCCGCTATGGCCAGCGCACTTTCCTTGCGGAGGTCCTTGAAGAAGTTGCCCTGTACGATACCGAACAATTTCCCTTCGAACCCTTCCAACGAATTCCAATGGTCATAGGACCGCTTTGCCCATGACCGTGTGATCTCCCAAGCCTCGCGCGCCTTGCGGTAGGTGATATCGGGGGCAGTGCAGACATCGAGGCACATGAGGATATCGCTACCGATGACCTGTTGAATATCTACGACCTTTTCGGGAGTCAAATGGTGCTTGGAGCCGTCTATATGGCTCTGGAAAACAACACCATCCTCCTTGATCTTCCTCAGTTGGGACAAGCTGAAGATTTGGAAACCGCCGCTATCCGTCAGGATATTGTGCTTCCAGTTGCTGAAGTTGTGCAATCCGCCGTACTGTTTCAACACCTCGATACCAGGTCTGAGATAGAGATGGTATGTGTTGCCGAGAATCAAGTTGTAGCCGATATCCGCGACGGCATCGTGGTACATTCCCTTTACCGTGCCATTTGTGCCCACCGGCATGAATGTCGGAGTAACGACATCGCCATGAGGCAAGGAAACTATGCCACAACGGGCCAAGCTGTTCTCATCCTGGTGTGTCTTTGTAAAAATCCTATCCATATCCTTTCAAATCCTTCTTGTAATCTGTATCACCACCGAAACAAGCGCAAGGACCGCTATCGGGGCCAAAGGTCCCAGCTCGGGAGCGTAGATACCTTGTTTGGCGAAAATCATGCTCACCATCTGCAGTACGAAAAACACGACTGCGATGGCCAGGCTGGCCAATATGCTCAGCACGAGTACATTTTTTCTCCAAGTGAAGACAGTAGAACAAGAAATGATGATGAGAATCAAGGGGGTGAGGTTACCAAAAACACGATTTGCCAAATCCGAGGCATAGAGCGCGTATTGGTTGGAGTCCATGAGTTTGATGCGTTGGATATACCTGAGCGCACTCTGCAGTTCCATGGTGGTGATATCCGCGCTGAGGTTTCTGAACAAGGCCGGTTCCATGGTGATGCCTTCATTATGGTATTCTTCTTCCCGGCTGGCTTGGAGGACTGTTCCGTCAAGATCCAGCAAATATTTGCGGACATCCCTGAACACCCAATAGCTACCGTTGAAGGAGCCGCTGGTCGCATCGATGCGGGCATTGAGCCTTCCCTGCTCGTCTAGGACCACAAGAATCACCGATGTGATGCGTTGCTCGCTTTCATAATATCTTCCGGCATGCAAAACATACCTTCCCTCGGGTGATTGGAGCGTCACATTGCGATTGTCTCCAACCTGGCGTTCTCCGAAGACTTCCTTGGACAACCGGGCTTTTTCACGGGAAGCGGGAATCGCGACTTGTTCGGAGAAGAAGAACTGGAAGCATACCAGGGCTATTCCCAATACGATGATCGGGGCGACGATTCTCCTGAACGGGTACCCGATATTGGAGAGGATGATCATTTCATTGTTGGCATGCAGCATGGAGAGGAAATAGGTTGTGGCGAACAGCGCAGCTGGTCCCACTGCAAGTCCGATAGCTTGGGGAAGATAGAGGATGGTCAGCCGTCCGATCTGGGCATACGAGACACTGTAACTCATGTACCGCTCGAGATTGGAAAAGATATCGAACATCAACAATACTCCGGCGACCAGCAATACGGAGGTAGCGATCACGCGAAACATGGAAGAAAGGATATAGCGGTCCAATCTTTTCATACATGCCTCGATCGTAAAAGCAGAAGCGCGGAAATTGTTCCGATAACCAGGTTGGGTATCCAAATGAGAAAGCCCGGATTGATTGTCACATCGAGAATCTTGGTCTGGGCAAAGAAGAGGAGGAACCAGTAGGCGCTTGCGACTACCAGGCTCAAGCCGAACCCAAACAATCTGCCATGCTTGAGGCGTAGGTACGAGAGTGGGAAGGTGATGAATACCAGGACGAAGCAGCTGATGGACAATGCGATCTTCTTGTGCAATTCGGCCCGATAGTACTGGAGGTAGAAGTTGATGCTCTTCTGTTTTTCAAGTTGTGCCAATTCCTGTTGCAACGAAATGATCTTTTGTATCGTATCGCTTTGTACATCCAGGTCTTGTACAGAAACCGTGCGAAGCGTATCCGCAAGCTTCAGTTGGACAGTCCTGAGTTTGGCAAGTCGGATTTGCGTGTCCCGGTCGAGATCCGTCTTGCGGGATTCGATTGCATTCAGCAGGTCGCGCGAGCTGAGCTGGGATGGTGTCACATCGGTGAAACGGGAGACCTGGTTGCTGAAATCAAGATAGTAGGTCATGGAGTTTGCGTCGGCAAGGGAAAAGCCGTCCATGGAGGTGCCATTTGTACTGAGTACCACGGGATTATCCAATTCCAGCCTGTAGAGAAAGCTCTCGATATCCATCAATGTTACTTTTCCACCGGTTGCGCTGATAACCTGGCTGTCCGTATTCGAGGAAGTGTCGAACAGGACGAGCGATCCGATCGAATCATCCTGTACTTCTCCTGTAACCAAAATGATATCACCGATTTGGTTCACCGAATACGATTCCAATTCCATGGTTGGAAGATCCCGCAGCAATTGGGCATATATGGTCCTGAACTGCTGGTTGCTATAGGGCAACAGGACATCGGCAACGAGAAAGGTGCAAAGGGCAAGCACAAGTCCCATGATCGCTATGGGTTCGAACATCTTGCGCAGCGAAATGCCCGATGCGCGAAGCGCCAGTATCTCGTTGCGTTCCGACAAGTCGCCGATCACCATCGAGGCGGCACTCAGTGTCGAGAAGGGTATCGTATACAATAGGATTTGTGGGACGGACAACCCGACCAGCTTCACGACAGCCCAGATATCCACATTCTTCAGAAGAATGCGTTGGGCAAAGAGCAATAGTTGGTTTATGAAGAAAATAAAGAAGAAAAACAGGAAGGCAACCAACAATGATAGGAGAAACTCACGCAATACATACCTTCGTAGGATTGCATATGTGGAGACATTGCGTCTCTCCATACATCACACTCCTGTTGATCCGAACCCTTGTTCACCCCGCTCGGTATTGCTCGTGGTCTCAGTCTGGATAAAACCGCATTGCACGACTGGTGCTATGACCAGCTGCGCTATGCGTTGGCCGTGGCTTATCTCAAAAGGCTCGTTCCCATGGTTGATGAGAATCACCTTTACCTCACCCCGGTAATCGCTGTCTATGGTTCCCGGACTATTCAGTACGGTGACACCATAGCGGTTGGCAAGGCCACTTCGTGGTCTCACCTGTCCTTCATACCCATGTGGGATTTCGAGCACAAGTCCTGTAGGAACAAGTGCCCGTCCTCCCGACGATGGGATGGAAACAGGCCCTTCAGGAAGGAAAGCACACAAATCGGCACCTGCCGCTTCCTGGGAAGCATAGCAGGGCAACGTGGCGGATTCCGCCGCGACAACGTGTATGACCAATCCTGAAGGGTGCTTCATGGTTATTTCGACTCCTGCTGGTCCAAAGCGTCGACATAGCTGAGGTTCAGACGTCCCATCCTGTCGACTTCCATCAACTTGACCGGTATGACCTGGTTCACACTCAAAACATCGTTCACATTGTTTACCCGGGTCTTCGACAGTTTGCTGATATGGCACAAGCCTTCCTTGCCGGGAAGGATTTCAATGAACGCACCGAAATCCATGATCCTTTTGACCGTCCCGGTATAGATTCTTCCTACTTCAGGCTCTTCGACAATCGACTTGACCAAGTCGATAGCCTTCTGTGCACTCGCACTGTTCTTGCCGTAGATTGTCACCGTACCATCGTTCTCGATATTGATTTCGGCACCGGTCTGTTCGGCAATGCCTTTTATGGTCTTGCCACCGGTTCCAATCACCGCACCGATCTTCTCCTCGTCGACCTTCATGGTAAGGATCTTCGGAGCATATTCCGAGGTTTCCTTTCTGGAAGTCTTCAATGTCTGCTCCATGATCCCGAGGATATGCATGCGGCCGTCCTTGGCTTGGGACAAGGCTTTTGCCATAATCTCACGGGTAACACCGGCAATCTTGATATCCATCTGGAAAGCGGTGATTCCGTCACGGGTGCCGGCTACCTTGAAGTCCATATCGCCCAAATGGTCCTCTTCACCAAGGATATCGCTGAGAACAACATATTTGCTGTAATCGGCGCCTTCGGTGATCAAGCCCATGGCAATACCGGCTACCGGTTGGAGAATCTGCACACCGGCATCCATCAATGAAAGACAACCACCACACACGGAAGCCATGGAAGACGATCCGTTGGATTCCAGGATTTCCGATACGACACGTACGGTATAGGGGAAATCGACCTTCGATGGAAGCACTCCCTCAAGGGCCCTCTGGGCAAGATGTCCATGTCCGATCTCACGTCGGCCGGTTCCCATTCGTCCCGTCTCTCCGACACTGAATGGAGGGAAGTTGTAGTGCAACATGAAGTTGCTGAAATGCTTCTCGCCATCGATCGTGTCGAACATCTGCTCGTCACGGGCTGTGCCCAATGTGGTTGTGGCCAATGCCTGGGTTTCACCACGGGTGAACAGCGCACTTCCGTGGGTTCTTGGAAGAACACCTACTTCACAGGATATGGGACGGATGGCATCGACTTTGCGTCCATCGGTGCGCAATCCTTCGTTCAAGATAGACGATCGGAGGATAGAATACTCGAGATCCTCGAACATGGCGTATACCTTCTCGGGTTTTCCACTGGCATCCAAGACGTCCTCGAATTTTTCGACCACAGTCTCCTTGACCTTAGCCAATGCTGCGTAACGTTCCATTTTTCCCTTCACGAAGCTTGCTTCCTTGTACAAGGGATACGCAAATTCACGAATCGGATCGAGGAAGGACAAGTCCTCCTTGATCTCCATGACCGGAAGCTTTTCCTTTCCGGCAATCTTGGCCAATTCCTTCTGGATACGGCACAAGTCGGCGATAACCGGTTGCGCGGTCTCGATAGCCTCGAGCATCATTTCCTCGGAAACCTGCTTTGCGCCACCCTCGACCATGGTGATTCCGTCTTCAGTACCGGCAACCACAATCTCCAACTGGGATTCCTCGATCTGCTGGAACGTCGGGTTGATAACATACGCGCCATCGATATATGCGACGCGAACCGCAGCGATAGGACCGTTGAAGGGAATGTCGCTTATGGTGACGGCTGCCGATGAGGCGATCATTGCAATGATATCGGGTGGATTGACCATGTCGGAACTGACAACGGTAGGTACGATTTGGATTTCCCGTCCGAACGCCTTGTCGAACAAGGGACGCATTGGTCGGTCGATCAAGCGACAAACGAGGATTTCCTTATCTTTTGGGCGGCCTTCACGTTTGAGAAAACCACCTGGGATTTTTCCGGCTGCATAATATTTTTCATTGTATTCGACTTGAAGGGGAACATAGTCGAGTGGGGTTTCCGGAGCCCGTCCGCTACACACGGTTGCGAGAACTGCACTACCCTCGTAATACGCATAGACTGCGCCATTGGCCTGCTTGGCCATTTTTCCTGTTTCCAGCACCAATTCGCCGGAACCGATTTTGATTCTTACTGATTTCATCATTCTTTCCTACTTCTTTTGTTCTTTGATTCTACTACGTATGGGTTGGGCTAGAAACGGAAACAGCCCCTGAAGTCCCGCAAGGGAATTCGGAGCTGGTCCAATTCAATACCCAATACCCTTCAATTATTTTCTCAACTCAAGCTTCTGGATAAGATCGCGGTATCTATTGACATCGCTATTCCTTATGTACTTGAGCAGTCGGCGACGGGCACCAACCATTTTCAACAAACCACGACGGCTAGCGTGGTCTTTCGGGAATTGCTTGAAGTGATCTTGCAAATCGCGAATACGTGCGGTAAGCAATGCGACCTGAACTTCGGCAGCTCCGGTGTTTGTTTCTGATCCGCCGTACTCGGCGATGATCTGGGCTTTCATCTCTTTTGTCAACATACTTACGTCAACTCCTTTACAAATTGCAAATTGTCATACCGTACGGCTTGTACCGAACCTGCATGGAAAACGCTTGGCGCCGGGGAAGTCATGCTGGTCAATGTAAGAAACTCTTCATCGATCAAGGCAATCATCTTCCATTCCGACCTGTTGGCCATGACCAGTACAGTTTCGTACACTCCCGGTGGCGGCAGGAGCTGTACAAATGAACCGATCGGAAATCGCAGGGGGTATTCGTTGTTCCTGGAAGGTATATGGGCCAAGTCCACCGAATAATTCCTGCCGAGTTGTGCCGGAACTTCCGACACAGTACCCTTGGTGAGGGTGATACGCACCAATGTGCTGCTGTCATCCGTCCCATCGTTCAATTTATACATATCAGGCACACATACGGAAGCACCTTCAGTATACTTGGGAACAATTTCCTGCAACTCCACCACACCAGTATCGGCATGGGAACCGCAACGAAAATTCTCCCCTACAACAATGGCTTGGACATCGAACATTCCGCAACAGCGGGCGATGAACTCCTCTCCTGTCAGTTTACTGAAATCGGGAGAAAAGTCAATCACAACCAAATAATCAACTCCAAGGTTGGAAAAGAAATCGGTGCTTTGCCGCAAACTCATCAACGGTTTGTCAAACGGATTCCTGCCCATCATCGTCTTGGGATTTTGGGCGAAAGTTATGACGACAGTTTTCCAATCCCCATGGGATCTTGCCAGCGAAACCGCGGCTGATATGATTCGTTGATGACCGAAATGGAGGCCATCGTAGACCCCGATCGACAAGACCGATTTCGTATGTACGAGTTCTTGTGAAGAGGACAGTTGGTCAAAATCATGTATTTCCATTATTCCGACTCCATACAGGGCAAGGCCATCACCTTGTTGGGAAAACCTTGGTTATCCAACCCGACAATTGCCAATAGGTGCCCGGCTTCGTCGGAAACCGTTGCATAGCGATCGGTTTCCTGTACATTCGATACCATGATACTACCTTCGGGAGGCAGATTGCCATAGGCAAGGCGCAAGGAGGCTTCCGCCGAGACGGTAAGTTGCCCCATATGCCCGATCTTGAGCAATCGTTCACGACTCGAATCCGCGTGTGCCTGCAACGCAGCGGTATCCATCGGATCCACGGCATCTTCCAATGGGAAGGGGCCTATCATGGTCCGTTCCAATGCCACCAGATGGGCTCTTGAACCACAGGCCACCGCGATATCACGAGCCAAGGAACGGATATAGGTGCCTTTTGAACAATGTACGGATAAGACTAGGCGAGGAGAATCCCAAGAGAGTATCGAAGCCGAGTAAATGGTGATTGATCGGGAAGGAACGTCAACGTCCTTTCCCTCCCTAGCCAACCGATAGGCACGTTTGCCATTCACATGGACCGCGGAATAGGTAGGTGGAATCTGGTCGATTGTTCCGACGAATTGTTGGGCGACAACCGATTCTATTGTCTCGAGGGAAGGGATGGGCCCCGAGGCTACCACCTCCCCTTCGGGATCCAACGTGCTGGTTTCGTCCCCAAACTCGATTGTGGCTATATAACGTTTGTCCATATTGGATAGCAGCGGATTGAGTTTGGTGAACGAGCCGGTAAGCACTATCATGAGGCCTTCGGCAAACTTGTCCAACGTTCCGGCATGCCCCACCTTCTTTCCCAACGTCCGTTTGACCGGTGAGAGTGAGGAAAAGGATGTGATGCCCGGGGGCTTGTACAATAACAACAACGAGGACTTATTCTTCATTTTTCACATTGAGACTATCTATCAGGTCGTTCATGGCCTGCGCCTCCCGTATGGAGGTGTCGGCTTTGAACGTAAGTCGAGGAGTATTGCGGGTCTTCATGAGTGCTCCCAACCGTTGCTGTATGAAACCTGCCGCACTTTGGAGTGCCGCGACAGATTGTTCCAGCTTGTTGTCCTCGACAAACGAGGAGACCCAGACGGTCGCATATGCCTTGTCCCTGGAAAGCGTCACTTGACTGACGGAAACAAAAGGACTGAGCCCGTGGTGTTTTATTTCACGGGTCACAATCATTGTGCTGATGGTCTCCTGGATACGGGCTTCAAGCCGCTGATGTGTATAATCACTCATTCGCTTTCAACTTCTTCGCAACTTCAATGACATCAATGACTTCAAGGATGTCACCTGATTGCAGGTTCTGATAATTCTCGATTCCGATACCACATTCAAAGCCGGCCGCCACATCCTTGGCATCGTCCTTGAACCTCTTGAGCGAGGTGATCTTGCCGGTATGTATCTTTATGTTGTCACGGATCACATGGACCTGCGCATTGCGCCTGACCTTTCCGTCCGTAACGTAACATCCGGCGATCACGCCGATTTTCGGTACTTTGAATATATCTCGGACTTCGACTTGACCGATAACAATTTCTTTCCGCTCCGGGGCAAGCATGCCTTCCATGGCATCCCTGATATCGTCGACCGCATCATAGATGATGTTGTACTTGCGGATTTCGATCTTTTCCTGTTCTGCCAGGACCTGGGCACGTGGTGTCGGTCTGACATTGAATCCCAAGACCAAAGCACTGGAGGCGATCGCCAAGTTTATATCGTCTTCGATGATCGCACCTGCTGAAGCCCGGATGACATTGAGTCTGATATCCTCGTTGGAAAGTTTCTCCAATGCATTCTGGACCGCTTCGACAGAACCCTGCACATCACCTTTTATGATGACATTGAATTCTTGGATCGAACCATCCTGCATCTTGTCGAAAATATTGTCCAACGTGACTTTCTTGACGTTCTTCGCTTGTCCTTGCCGCTCCAATTCCTGGCGCTTGCCACCTACTTGCCTGGCTTGCTTTTCATTCTCGGTGACCTGGAACGGATCGCCTGCTCCTGGAATATCGCTGAGACCGATTATCTCGACAGGAGTCGCTGGACCAGCTTCGGTAATCCTATTTCCATGGTCATCGACCATGGCACGGACTTTACCAGGATAGATACCTGCGACAAAGTTGTCTCCAATACGGAGGGTTCCGCGTTCCACGATAATCGATGCCACGATACCGCGTCCTTGGTCGATACGCGATTCGAGGACTTTACCTTCGGCCCTGACACTTGGATTGGATTCCAACTCCAACATTTCGGCCTGAAGGAGAATCGAGTCGAGCAATTCATCGATACCGATCTTTTTCAGAGCGGAAATCTCACAATACAAGGTACTGCCACCCCAGTCCTCGGGCATGAGTCCGTGATCACTCAATTGTTGTTTGACACGATCCACATTGGCTTCTGGAAGGTCTACTTTGTTCACCGCGACAATAATGGGGACTTTCGCCGCCTTCGCGTGGTCGATCGCCTCGATCGTCTGTGGCATGACACCATCGTTCGCAGCGACTACCAGGACAACGATATCGGTAACCTGAGCTCCACGAGCACGCATCATGGTAAATGCAGCGTGTCCAGGAGTATCGAGGAACACCACATCGCCCTTGCCGGGCAAGGTGACCTTATAGGCACCTATATGCTGTGTGATTCCACCGAATTCCCCACCAACCACATCGGTCGAACGTATCGCATCGAGCAATTTCGTCTTACCGTGGTCGACGTGACCCATGATTGTGACGATAGGTGCCCTGTTCTGCATGTCTGCAGGTTTGTCTACATCCACAGCTATGAGGGTTTCGTCATACAGTGAAACCAAATTGACTTCACAATTGTATTCGCTAGCTATCAATGTGGCGACATCGGAATCGATCTGTTGGTTGATGGTGACCATCATACCCATTTTCAACAATTTGCCGATGACTTCGGAAGCTTTCAGGTTCATCTTCTTGGCAAGATCCGAAACCGTGATGACTTCCATGATATCGATTTTCTTGGGTATTGGATTCGCACGATGCTGATCCTTCCGCTTGATCTGGAAATCACGTTCATTGTCCCGATCGGGCTTCGAGAAATCCTTCTTCTTGCGGTATACCTTTTTCGCTGGCTTCTGTGCCAATGGATCCACAGGAGCCGACGGAGCACCACCAGGGCCTCCTGAACGGGGTCCCCTGCCGGCAAATCCACCGCCGCCA